>ERZ808037.1022-NODE-1022-length-20798-cov-6.862700_pt1 | contig 20798 bp, 23 predicted proteins | sample MGYA00380190_ERZ808037 | MGnify/ENA primary metagenome ERZ808037 (study PRJEB31490, sample SAMN06133399) | mouse gut metagenome | isolation source: J9 | host: mice | place: China: Chengdu | collected 2015-05 ... | reverse complement strand
TAGGTGAAAAAGCCGCAGAGGGCGAAGGGAAACGCGGCCAGGACGCAGATCCAGCCGATCTCCCCGCTGCCCACCACACTGCGCAGGCCGAAGTACAGCCCCACCGCCACCAGCACGGCCAGCAGGGCGAACAGGAACTGTCGCAGGGACAGCCCGAAGAACAGGCCTTCCTGATAGTCCCGGACTTCTTTGTTGATGCGGACTTCTATGGAGAATCACCTCAATTCGTATTTGGTTGATTTTTTCTTTGACAAATGCTATATTTACTCCAGCGTCAAAACACATTTTGACGAAAAATGGAGGAGAGACGATGAGAATAGAGCATATCGCCATGTATGTGAACGATTTGGAAGCTGCAAAGGATTTCTTTGTAACTTATTTAGGTGCGAAATCAAACGCCGGGTATCATAATGTAAAAACAGACTTTCGCTCATATTTTCTGACATTTGACGATGGAGCAAGATTGGAAATTATGAATAAGCCTGAATTGTCAGATGATGAAAAAGCACTGGCAAGGACGGGCTATATCCACATTGCCTTTTCTGTTGGGAGCAAGGAAAATGTGGACTCTTTAACACAAAGGCTTAAACAGGATGGGTATACCATAATCAGCGGACCAAGAACGACAGGCGATGGTTATTATGAAAGCTGTGTTGTCGGAATTGAAGAAAACCAAATAGAAATCACCATTTGACCGCCGTATTAAGGCAAGAATCGGCGCACAGACCGTTGCAAGGTCCGCCTGCCTATGGTAAGATGCCACAAACTACTCAGAGGAGGTTGTGGCAATGATGTTTATGATTTTAGGTATAGGGCTTTTCCTGCTGCCCATCCTACTCCGCTTGGCCCTGAAGCTCCGGCTTGGCATCCCCATGCTCTACGCAGTCCTGATGCTCACCGCATTCCACGGCTGGTATCAGGCCCACGTAGCTTTGGCGGACGGCATATTTTTCGCCATGGTCGGTATCGCCGCCCTATCCTGGGTAGTGACGCTGCTTCGCCATCTCTGGGATCTGCTGGAGGACTGGCGGGAGGAACGAGCGATGGCGGATCTGCTGGCCTACCGCGTCCGACAGGCTAGGGCCGCTGGCGAGTACGTCATCGACACCGAGGGCCTATGGTAACCATTATCCCAGCCCCATCAGCTCCCGGATCAGCCGGTCGCTCATTTTGATGCAGCCCACCAGCACAAGCATATTAAAGATCAATTCGCCCACATAGTTCCACACGATGGTGGCTGCCGCCAGGGTATCGTCCGCGATGGCGGGCGGCGTGGTGGCGAACGCCGAGAAGATCACACAGGCCAAAACAATGATACAGCCCTCCAGGCAGATGGCAGCGTAGCTCTTGAGAAAAGCAACGCCGATACTGCTGGAGGGCTGTCCCGCGAAGCTGGCCATGGGGATGGGTGCGATGGCGGTGGCGAGGTAGAGCTTGAAAAACCGGGAATAAACCGTTAAAATCATGATAAGGGACAGCACCCAGATGAACAGAGACCCCAGCAGGGTAATGGCCCACAGGGGGATGCTCTCTAAAAAGCCCACGTCCTCGATGATGGTCACCATCTCGCTGGGCAGGGTGGTGTCGGTTAGCGCCGACAAGCCGGAGGCATCCATGATGGTGGAGATCATGCCCTGCGCCACCTTGAAGAGCGCTGTCATCAGCTCCATGCCGTGGGTCACCGCCGCCTGGGCCAGCACAAAACGTATAAAGCACTTGAATACCATTTCGGGCTTCTTTAATTCGGTAAAGCTCGAACACGTTTTTACAATACCCATGACGAAAAACAGCACCAGCAGGGCGCAGCCGATAGCCTGGAGCGCACCGTTGATGCCCTGGATGACCGTCCAGACCCCGCCGCCCTTGAAGTTTTCCGGGGTGGTACTGAGGAGCTGCCAGATCTCCGCCAGCTTTCCGTTCCAGGTCCCCAGGGCGGAGTTGAGGTTGTCCACGATCCAGTTTCCGCTTCCTATTTTTATCACCTCACGATTCGTAATAAAAGTTGGTGGGATAGCCGCATTTGCCGCTATCCCACCATAAATTTAGAATTCAGTTTACGTGGCTTGCTTTAGAAAATGGACACCGATTTCCAATGCATTGATTGTTCTGCGCTGAGTAGCTGCAGACCACATCCGGCCTTTCCATTTCAATCGAAAAATGCTCTTTCACAAAATCCACTGCTGCCAGGACGGAAAGATAAGAGTCCCGCTTGCAGCAGCGCGGCCCACCAACTGTGCCGATTTGCTCCAGCGCCTTTGCCGTCATCAAATGGGATAGAGCAAAGGGTTCGACAGACAGCGGCGTGGATTTTGATATGATCGATACGAACATCCCGGTGCTGATACCTGCCCCGCAGGCGCCCCAGAAACCACAGGCTCCGCCTGGGACGCTTTTTCCCCGGTTCATCATCTCCGAAAGCGCCTGGTGCAGATCAATGTCACCGCCGGCGTTCTTGTAAGCAGTCAAAAGTGCTGACCCCACCATGACATGGTGTTCCGGCCCATGCATATGGCAGAACGGCTGGCCCATCATTTTTTCGAGGATAGCCACCGGGTTAGATGACATCTCGTTCAGACACAGGCCGATAATGGCATCCATACCTGCGGTGTGGCATTCATTGCAAACGTAGTGACCCTTTACACACCTCGTCTTGCTGAGTTCTTTTTTGCGGCAGATGGCACACTCCATCATCTTGTCTGCCTCTAAATATTCCAGCGGTGCTTTACATATTAGACACTCGTCCTTCATGGATGTATCCCCCAAAATGTTTTTTTGTCATTATAGCATGGAATATCGTGCTGGGACAAGGGCCGTTTTATCCCCCGGTGATAAGGGTGAGGATCTCCTTAGTAAAGGTAATGACAATGCCGCCCGCGATGGTCAGCATACCGTTGGCCCGCTGGGAGGGGTCGTGGCTCTTGAGGGACAGGCCAAGCTGGAGGATGCCGAAGCCCAGCAGGATCAGGCCGATGGCCCGGATCAGGGAAAAGATGAAGTCGCTCAGATTGGACACAATCTGCAGGGGATCGCCGCCCGCAGCGGGAGCGGCGAGGGCGGGGACGATCATGACGGCCATGGACAGCACCAGACAGGCGAAGATGGCGTAAGCCCGCTTGGCGCGGCGCTCAATCTTCTTCTGGCGCTCCAGGGTGTTCAGGGGCTTCTTGGGGGTCTGGGACTTCTGGAAAATCTTCATAGGTTTCAGTCTCCTTTTCTTCATCAGATGTTTCGGTTTCCGGGGCGAACAGCGGTTCCCCCTGGAACTTGGGTTCAGGCTTCTCCTGATGGTGGATGTAGGGTGGCCCGCCGCCGTCTATGGTATAGCGGATGGCGGGGTGTTCGGTCAGATCGTACTTCAGATCCATCACCGGCTTGGCACCCCGGATGAACAGGATGGCGTAGCGGTTATCCAAGCCACGAACTTCATCTGGGGTCAACAATTCGCGGCCACTCATTTGAAAATTGGTAGAGTACGAGCCGGACTTTCCCTTGGTCTGGCCATGGGTTTTCGTGTCAATCGTGGCTTTCCCAAGGGCCTCGGAGATGTATTTGTGGGTTGACACTTCGTTGCCGCTCAGGTACAGAATTGTGTCCGAATTGCCCGGAATTGTCTCCCAACTGTCCTTATAAAGTTCCTTGATCTGCGCCATATTCTGTATGATGGTGCTTGCGGAAATGTTGCGGGAGCGCATGGTGGCCAGCTCACGGGTGAAGCTTGGGAGGGGCATGGCTGCGAACTCGTCCATCACGAAGTGGACGTGACAGGGTAAGGCCCCGTGGTGGATCTGGTCGGCGCTGTAGTACAACGCCTGAGACGCCTAGGAGTAGAGCAGACTCACCAAAAAGTTAAATGTCTGATCATTGTCTGGTATGACGGCGTAGAGCGCACATTTCTGCTCCCCCAGGGTGTAGAGGTCCATGTCATCCCGGTCGGTGATAGCCTTGATCTGGGGCAGATTGAATGGAGCCAGCCGGACGGCGGTGGACACGAGGATCGACTTTGAGGTTTTGCCCGAAACGACTTGTCAACAACTTTTTCATCAAGTTTACAGTTTATTCACAAAGCAGGCACGAAAAGAGGGCCGGGAAGTTGGATTCCCGGCCCTCTGCTGTTACTGTTCGCTTTCCATCATCTGCCGAATCTCGTTGCGGAGCATCCGCTTGACCTTATCGCTGAAAGTCTCCTTGCTGGTGGTGCTGAAATGCACCCGCACGATATAAGTCATTTTCCCGATTTTCTTTACTAAGGCGGGCGGATTCTCCTGAGCGGGAGCGTTCTCCGAAGCGGGAATTCCTTGTCCATAAGGATGGACTCTGCTGTGGGTGTGTTGTCGCTCAGAGTATCGCCAAGAGTAAGCTCGTCGTCCTCGCCACCGATGGGGGTGTCGATGGAAACTTTCTTACCGGCAGCGTAGAACGGGCAGTTGGGGCAAATATCGTCGCATTTCCAAAGCTGGGCCTTGGTGCAGCGGCATTCGCCATTCTTCTGGGCATGGTAGCGGGTGTTCCAGATGGGCTGGTAATAGGCCCTGTAAACTTCCTCGCTGACCTCGATGGGGTTCCCGTCGACCGGGATAAAGTAACGATTGTCTTTGTTTTCCATTTGTTTTTCCTCCAATGGTTTTCAGATTTGCGGAAACCACCGAAGGAAAAGGCCCTGTGGGGTTTCCACAAGACCATCCAATCGTTCATTAGGTCAGCTGCCATAGTTCATAAGGTTTATTAGGTCAACGACGAAAAAAGTTTTTATACTCTCGCCATATCGAGTTCAGTGGCGGGGATTGAATTTTTGGATTTTATGTGTTATAATTCATTTTAATGTGGTTTGTTAGGAATTAGAAATCCAAGACGGCCACCACTTTTCAGTGTGTAAATGACTGTCAATCGGAGGGACAACCTGTGACAATAAACGAATATCCTCGCCTGTGTGGAGGCACCTTCTTCACGTTGGTGTTACAAGCCCTCCAGCAGCGGATGAATGCGAGAGAGCACTACGACGGCGATAGCGACGGCCTGTCTGACCCGGAAGTTCTGGTGGGGCTCATCAAAGTGATCAACCCCGCCTACACCGATCCCGGCAAGGAAAGACTCAAGACCATAGTGAACAATTACAAGAGATGCGAATCGTCGACCAGCGCCTATTTCCCATTTGGTGATAATCAGGTTGTGGCCGCATTCGACAAAACCGTAAGAACGGACTATCAAACAGCTCTGAACAGGATGATCGGGTTTGTCAATGACTTTCTCGATGTGAGCAAGGCAGTTCACAAGGATGACAATTTGGTCCGAGCCCTTGTCGATTTGATTCAGCAGGATCAAAGCATCGAATCAGAGACTGAGTTCCACATCGGGCCGAACGGCGAGAAAAAGAAAAAGGCCGCACTTGGCGACCTCAAGGATGTATGCCTTCCGTCATTTCTACTTGGCGTTTGGCACTATGTAGTTGTAAATAGAAAGGACAACAGCATCGGCAAGAAAACCTACGATGCGTGGTGTCCTTCAGCTGGTGGCGGTCAACGAAAGTACACCGCACACATGGGCGAAGGAGTTCTCGAAGGCCTGACGATCAGTTATGCGGATATCGTAGAGAAGGCAGAAACTGATGCCGAGCCGGTCGAAACCGTCATCATTGAGGATGTACCGGAACAGCCGGTTCAACAGACGGTGAATAATCCCTTCGTGTTCAATTTCAATCAGTACGGAAACAACGGTACCCAGATAGGGCACATTGAGAATTACTACGGCGGAAAAAAGAAGAAGGATTGATGTAATGAGCGATGATACGCAGATTGCGAAAACCGGCAACAATCTCCCTCAACCGGCTCAGCCGCAGCAGCCTATTCAGGCGAATCTAAATCAATACGGAAACGACAGTACACAGATTGCTTATGTTCAGAATTATGACGGTACCGTCAACCAGACGGTGGTTATTCTGCCGGGTGGTCCTACATCCGGAGTTCCTCTTGTTACGCAGGGGCTGACCTTTAATTATGATTGCTTCAACTTCTTTGTAATTGGAACTGAGCAGTATACGGAGCAATCGTTTATCGTCCCAAAAAACAGAACCCTGACAGAAAGCACGTCACAGGAGATCAAAGATCAATGTGCAGCTTTAACGCCAGAGGCCATTGCAGTTATAAAAACATATCCGGCCCTGTTCTGCAGCGAGAATCATCATTTCGCCACCACAGACCCGGACCACATTGCCTATTACGGCTATGTGAAGGACATTAAGATTCAGGATAATGGCATTAAGGTCTATTTCCAGATACTGAACCAGCTGCCGCAACAAGCATTGATTGATCTGTCCGAAGATTTGTGCATCGGAGGAGCACGGGCTTTCACCGAACTCAGCCGGACGCATTGGGCGATCAAACGGATCAATCTGGTGGAGGCTTTGGAAAAAGCCGGATACAGAGTATTCAAACTCTAAGCTCATGGTTACGCAAATAAAATGGAGGTTATACGATGAGTCACGAATATGAAGAAATGCAAGTCGAGAAGTGGGTTAATCTGGAAGATGTCGCTGAACATCTGAGCATCAGTCAAGATACAGTTCGCACATGGATTAAAGAAGGAAAGCTGCCCGTGTACCGGGCTGGCAAGCGATATAAATTCAAAATCTCCGAAATAGATGAATGGGTCCGCAAAGGAAAAATTCAGGACTGAACTTCGAGATTGGAAACGGGATGGTGAATTGAATGCAGCGTAAGGTTCCTTCGGCAATTACGAATATCACGCTCAATAGAGCAACTTTTACAAACGTTCCGATTGATGAGCTCACGTTCGTCAACTTCTTCTATGGTAACAATGGTGCAGGAAAATCTTCTATCGCCCACGCCATTGCAGAGGATGACGGCATTGTCTGGACCGACGGCAAAACCGCCGACGACTATGATGTGCTCGTCTATGATCAGGGCTTTATCAACGACAACTTTATGACTTACGGCGATCTGAAGGGCGTCTTTATCTTCGGTGAAGAAGACATCGAGGCCAAGAAAAAGATCGCTGAACTCACAGAACAGAAAAAGCAGAAATCAGATGCTCGTCAGGCTGCCCTTGACGAACACAAAAAGAAAACGGACGGTCTTGCATTTGCACTGACACAGTTTCAGGATACCTGCTTTACAAAGACGGCAGAAATCCGGAAACGCTTTGATAAGTGCATGGATGGCAAGAAGCAAAAGAAAAACTTTGCCGAGGCCGTCCTTGCAGAAGCAAAACCGACTGATCACGATCTGGCAGAGCTGGAGCGTCTTTACGACGTGGCTTTTGATGATTCGGCCAGAGCCTATCCGGAGTTCAAGAAAGCAGCTGCCACCACTTACGGCAGTCTTCCCGGAAAAGAACTGCTCGACAGGATGATTGTCAGCAGCAGCGATACACCTTTTGCAAAATTCATGAAGGCCCTCGGTGACACGGCATCCGATTGGGTCCGTGATGGCCATACCCATTATGCCGGTGCAGCGGGTGGAAAATGTCCGTATTGCCAGCAGAAGCTCCCGGCAAATTTCGAGGCAGATATCGCCGCCACATTCGACGCTCAGTATCAGCAGGACATCCGTGATCTGGGCCAGTTCCAAGCCACATATATCAGGGAGACGGATGGAATCCTGCGGTTGCTTCAGGCCAACACCACCGATGTGATGCCATCAATCGATCTGAAGGCTTATCAGGAAAAGCTCGCTCTGTTGGAGAGCAATTTCGAGATCAACCGCCAGCGCATCGCTGAAAAAGCAAAAGAGCCGTCAAAGACAATCTCTCTCGAAGATACTGATACGCTTCTGCTGGAGATTGGTGCCCTGATCGACGACATAAACAAGAGCATCAAGGCAAACAACGATGTCGTTTCCGCAAAGCGGTCCAGCAAGGCCAAGTGCAAAACGGAAATCATGCAGTACCTTGCTTTCATGCTTGCTGCTGATGTGAAAAGCTATCGAGATGAAGTTGACCGGCTCCAGAAGGAAATTGACGATGTAATCGAGCGAGGCAAAAAGCTGAGAAAAGAAATCGGTGACCTGACTACGCAGATCTCCGATCTTAATAAGCATAATGCAAACACCGAGGCTGCCATTGACAGCATCAATAAAATCCTGCGGGATTCCGGTTTTCAAGGCTTCAGCATCCGTGCTAAAGCCAGCGAAGAGAATGTCTACGAGGTTATCCGTGAGGATGGTTCCATTGCCGAAAACCTTAGTGAGGGTGAGCGAAATTTCATCGCCTTCCTGTACTTCTACCATCAGGTTCGTGGCAGCATGAGCAGCGAGGAGCTGAAGGAAAAGATCGTCGTTATCGATGACCCGGTATCCAGCATGGATAGCACGGCCTTGTTCCTCGTCAGTGCAATCGTCCGTGAGATGGTTAATGTCTGCCGGAACAACACCGAGTACCTGAATCCAAAGGTTCCCGGCGACTATATCAAGCAGCTGTTCGTTCTGACACATAACGTGTACTTCCACCGGGAAGTCACTTACCAGCAGGTCGGTTATTATAACTGCACCTCGTTCTACATGATTCGGAAGAACGACAACATCTCCACCATCAAGCTCTGCAAACGTCAGAGCAAAGATGTTCCGACCGAAGAAGAAAACTACAATCCGGTTCAGAGCTCCTACGCCGCACTGTGGGACGAGCTTCAAGACATCCAGTCTACGATCCCGGCCCTGAACGTGATGAGGCGCATCCTCGAATACTACTTCCTGCAGCTTTGTGGTTACGAAGGAAGCGACCTCCGGGAGATCGTTCTGGAGAAGCCGGAGAATCGCAGCAAGTTCATCAAGCAGGTCGAAGGCGAGAAGCCGGATATGACCGATTACCAGCTGGCTTCTTCCTTGCTGGCCTACATCAACAATCCTAACGGAATCAGCGATGGCCTGAACTACATTGAGGACTGCGAGGATGTCGACGCATACAAGCGGGTCTTCCAGATGATCTTTGAGGCCCTCGGCCAGAGTCAGCACTACAAGATGATGACCGGTAAACGGATAAAGTCCTGATTTTGGGACATTTACTTTGAAATAATATAAAGGACCTATGGCCAATAAGAAAAGGAAGGTCAATATTATGGCAAGAGCGAAACTTGGCACCATCGGCAAAGATGTGGATGATGCTATGGAAGCAATTGAAGACCTGAATCCCGGTTTGCGTGGGGTCCTGCCCAAGGAATATGCTAAAGAAAAACTCGATAAGCAGTCTTTGGGTGGTCTGATTGATTTAATTGGTACTATTGCATTAGGAGATTCTGTTTCAGAATCTAAAGATGTCCTTGGGCGAGTGTATGAATACTTCCTTGGCCAGTTTGCTCTTGCTGAAGGAAAGAAAGGTGGTCAATTTTACACACCCTCATGCGTTGTTCAGTTGTTGGTAGAAATACTGGAACCCTATCAGGGCCGTGTATTTGATCCTTGTTGTGGATCAGGTGGAATGTTTGTACAAAGTGAAAAGTTCGTTAATGCCCACAGTGACGTTTATCGCAAACAAGGGAGTGCATTTGACAACTTGTTTGATAAGGTCGTTTCTATATATGGACAGGAAAGCAATCAGACAACATGGCGTCTGTGCAAGATGAATCTGGCTATCAGGGGAATTGATAGCTCAAACGTTAGGTGGAACAATGAAGGCTCCTTTTTGAATGATGCTCATCAAGACTTGAAGGCCGACTTCATAATTGCAAATCCCCCTTTCAATGATAAGGATTGGAGCAGCGAATTACTAACGAATGATTACAGGTGGGTCTATGGGACACCTCCCGATAAAAATGCAAACTATGCTTGGATTCAGCACTTCATCAGCCACCTCTCTCCCTCTGGGAAAGCCGGATTTTTGCTTGCCACAAAATCACTTGCTTCTGAGTCACAAGCGGAAACAGCTATTCGTTCTGGAATAGTAGCTGATGCCCTGCCGGAGTGTATCATTCTCTTGCCGGGAAAACTATTCTACACAACACCTGCACCTGTATGCCTTTGGGTTCTTTCGAGAAACACATCCAAGAGAGACAATAAAACTTTGTTTATTGATGCTTCTCGGATCTTTACCGTAGTGGACAGGACCCATAGCAAGCTGTCCCCCAGCAATATTCAAGAGATTGCGAGAGTATATCACTCTTGGATACACGGTGATGGAACTTATGAAGATGTTCCCGGTTTCTGTAAGGTTATCAACAAAGAAACGATTGTTGAAAAAGGATGCTCGTTGTATCCGGGAGATTATATTGGGATCAAAGAAGACTCTTCTGATCTGAAAGATCCAAGCGAAGCGAAAGAAAGAATAATGGACAGCGTTCAGCTTGCGAAAGAAGAGATTAAACAGCTTCAAGATAATATTAGTGCGCTATTCTCATCAATAGAGCGTGAGGTCTCAGGAGAAGTATCTCCGCTTGTTCCGTATAGGCTCTCAGATGTGTTGAGTCTACAGATGTTTTAGGAGAAGATGAAGAACCTGAAATCTTAACATGCACCGAAAATGCTGGACTTGTCCTTCAACGAGAAAGGTTTTCCAAACGGGTAGCTACGGAGGACACAAGTGATTATAAAATTGTTCTCAGAAACGATATTGTGTACAATCCGTATCTCTTATGGGCTGGAGCAATTGATCAGTGTACTGTTGTCGACAAAGGTATCACTTCACCGGCATACATAGTATTGCACGTTAAAGACGGCTTTGCCCCTACATTGGTCGGACACGTTCTGAAATCCGATTATATGAAAAAGCATTACTGGAACATTTCAATCGGAACTCATGAACGTAGAAGAACAGCTCCGATTGACAAATTCCTTTATCTGGAAATACGGCTTCCAGGTAAAGATGCCCAGAAACACATAATGGAATTATTGGAACAGATTATGAAGCAAAGCGAAAGAATAACGGTTATTCAAAAAGCCTTGCTTGCAGCATCTGCAAGTATGAATGAGTTCTACACCAGAAGGTAGATGCAATATGGCTTATTTATATGAATCAGAAATCGAAGAAATGGCGATAGAGGAACTCCAAGCTCTTGGTTATACTTATGTATCTGGAAATGACTTAACTCCTGATACCGCACCGCTTGAGCGAAAGAGTTTCGCTGACGTGATTTTGAGGGACCGATGCCTTAGTGCATTGAGAAGAATCAATCCTCATCTATCAGATGTGGCCATTGAGTCCGCGCTTAAAGCACTTTACCAAGTTGCAGGAACATACCAAGTTACCGATAACGAGAAATTTCATCGCTATTTGACTGATGGTATTCCTGTGGAATACCGAAAAAAAGATGACGTTGTTGGTGATTATGCGTACTTGATTGATCCGTCCGACTCGCCGGGGAAAAACGAGTTCCTTGCGGTTAATCAGTTTACGATTATTGAAAAAGAGATTAACAAAAGGCCGGACATCATTCTTTTTGTCAATGGTCTTCCTTTGGTGACCTTTGAGCTGAAGAACGCAGCGGATCTAAATGCAACAGTGAAAAAGGCGTATGAACAGCTCAAAACCTACAAAGCAACAATTCCACAATTATTCTCATACAATGAAATATGCGTTATCTCTGACGGATTAGAAGCAAAAGTTGGTTCATACACTGCGCCGTTTTCTCGTTTTAGCACATGGAAAACGAAGGATGGGCTTTCAGATGCCTCTCCTTTTGAAGATGAGCTATCAGTAACACTTAATGGGCTTTTTAATCGCAATACGTTAATAGATTACATCTTGAATTTTGTTGCGTTTGAAAAAGTTAAAATTGAAAACGACGAGAAGAAAATTATTCGGATTGAAACTATTAAAAAGATTGCAGCCTATCATCAGTATTATGCTGTTAATAAAGCTGTTGCCAGTACAATTCATGCAGCGGATAAGAACGGGAATAAAAAAGCTGGAGTAGTTTGGCATACCCAAGGATCTGGCAAATCATTATCCATGGTTTTTTACACCGGCAAACTTGTAAAGGCAATGAACAATCCGACCGTGATCGTTATTACCGACCGTAACGATCTTGATGATCAGCTGTTCGATACTTTTGCAGATAATGTCGAATTGCTGCGTCAACCACCTCAACAAGCCGAAAACACAGAACAATTAAAAGACCTTTTGCGGGTATCGTCTGGTGGAATCATATTTACGACTATACAGAAGTTTTCTCCTACCGATGGCACATCGAAATTTGATACGCTGTCTGATCGTCATAATATAGTAGTAATTGCGGATGAAGCGCATAGAACACAGTATGGTTTTGGTGCGAAACTACATGATATTAAAGGCAAAGACAACAACGTAATTGGACAAAAGGTGTCTTATGGTTTTGCAAAATACATGCATGATGCATTACCCAACGCCACCTATATTGGTTTTACGGGAACCCCGGTCGAATCAAAAGACGCCAATACGCCTGCTGTGTTTGGAAACTATATTGATATTTATGACATTGCACAAGCCGTCGAGGATAAGATTACAGTAAAGATATATTATGAAAGTCGTCTGGCAAAAGTTAATCTAACTGAAGAAGGCAGAGCTCTTGTAGAACAGTTCGATACGGAATTAGAATCTCCGTCTGAAAGTGACGAGGCATTATCTGACGCAGATGAAGCTAAGGCAAAGTGGACTACCCTTGAAAAGATTGTCGGCAATCCTGAAAGAATAAAAAATGTCGCAAATGACATTGTAAGACACTTTGAAGCTCGGCAAGAAGTGTTTGAGGGCAAAGCAATCATAGTCGCAATGAGCCGTCGAATAGCTGTTGATCTTTATGATGCCATAATATCTTTGAGACCGGAATGGCATAATGATGATCTTGATAAAGGATGTATCAAAGTCGTAATGACTTCTTCGAGTTCCGATGGACCAAACATTCAAAAACACCATACCACAAAATCTCAAAGAAAAGCTCTTGCAGCAAGGATGAAAGATGTTAATGATCCGCTCAAAATAGTAATTGTTCGAGATATGTGGTTGACTGGATTTGATGCTCCCTGTTTGCACACAATGTATGTCGATAAGCCTATGAAAGGGCACAATCTAATGCAAGCAATAGCAAGGGTGAATCGAGTCTTTTTAGACAAACCGGGTGGCTTAATTGTTGATTACATTGGCATTGGCACGAGTCTTAAGCAAGCATTGAATTTCTATGCTGAAAGCGGTGGAGAAGGAATGCCTGCAGAAAACCAGATTCGGGCATCAGAGATAATGATAGAAAAACTTGAAGTTGTTCGCCAAATGCTTCATGGGTTTGACTATACTTGCTTCTTTGATGAGAGTGTGAAAGCAAAGTTGTCTATCATTTTGCAAACGGAGAATCATGTTTTAGGCCTACCAGATGGTAAAGCCCGGTTTGTAAAAGAGGTTTCATTGCTGGGACAGGCTTATGCGCTTTCTAAGCCGTCAGACGAGGCTATGAAAAATGCGGAGGAAATTGCTTTTTTCCAAGCAATAAAGGCAAGGCTATGCAAGTTTGATGGCGACAGGCGCGAAGGCAAAGAGCAATATGATTCAATAATAAAAAGTATCGTCAGCACAGCAATTTCTTCTGACGAAGTTGTTGACATCTTTGAGGCCGCAGGAATAGGCAAACCAGATATATCCATTTTGTCGGACGAGTTTCTGCAGGAAGTCAAATCCATGAAGTACAAAAATGTTGCTTTAGAGCTTTTGAAGAAGCTGCTGAATGATGAAGTGAAGGTACGGACCAAGAGAAACATAGCGCAGTCCAAAACTCTCATGGAAATGCTGGATGGTGCAATTAACAAGTATCAAAATAATCTGCTTACGACTGCAGAAGTAATTGATGAACTTATAAAAATTGCACAAGACCTTAAAAAGGCTGATATGCGTTCCTCGGAAATGGGGTTGTCCAGCGACGAACTCGCTTTCTATGATGCCCTTAGTTTGAATGATAGCGCAACTGAAGTGTTGGGTGATGAGCAGTTAAGAATAATTGCCCGTGAAGTCGCAGACAAAGTAAGGAAAAATGCGACCATAGATTGGGCGGTTAAAGAGAGTGTTAGAGCAAGGCTGATGGTTATTGTTAGACGAATTCTAAAGAAATATGGTTATCCGCCGGATAAGCAGGAACAAGCGATTCAGCTGGTAATGACACAAGCGGCAAATTTGGCCGATGATTGGGCGCAAGAATGAAGAGGTTGAGGTGAGCTTATGTTTGACATGATGAAACTGAAGGATGTGCTTGTGGCCTACAAGCAGAATTTCGTCTCAAAGCAGTGGGGAGATGAGAAGTACAAATGGGAAGCTGTGAAATGGTTTCAGGACAATTGGGATGTGAACGCTTCGGATTTTGCAGAGATGCTGAGTCGTTCTCTGGATAAGACCTTCAACCTGTTGGCTTCTAACAACAACTTCCCGAAAGGCATGATCGTTGGATTTGCCAAGGCTGCTCCTGAAGAGGTCCGGGCAATGTTCATCGCCCTATTTGACGAGAGTAAGGACGTTTTTGAACGGATGGATACCTTCAAGACACAATCTTCTGTTCTCTTGGAAAAATACGGCAACGGTGCTGCACAGCATTACCAATATGAAAATGCCATCAGCACATACTTGTGGCTCCGCTACCCGGACAAGTATTACATCTACAAATTCGGTGAGGTAAAGACGGTCGCCAGCGAGCTTGGAGCGGATTACCGGTTCAAGAAAGGTGCCTATGCCGATAACATTAGGAATTTCCTGAAGCTCTATGATGAAATCAGCGTGGCTCTCAAAGAGGATACCGAGCTGGTGAACCTTTTTCAGTCGCAGTTGACTGATACCTGCTATCCCGATCCAGAACTGAAGACGCTGACTATTGATGTCGGCTTCTATATAAGCCGGTATTACTCACAGAAGGATACAGTTGCTCAAGAAGAAGCTGAATGGTTCCCAGCCACTTATTCGCCGGGAATTACTGTTGATGAATGGATAAAACTCCTCAATGATTCAGAAGTCTTTACCACCGCCAGTCTCGAAATCATGAAACGCATGAAAGATTACGGTGGACAGGCCACCTGCAAACAACTATCCGTAAAGTACGGCCAATCGAGTAATTTCTACAATGCAGGTTCGTCCACCCTTGCTAAGCGAATTGCCGATAAAACGGGCTGTCCTCTTTTGGAAGTTGACACTGAAAACTCCAAATGGTGGCCTATCCTTTATGTGGGCCACTATGCGACAAAGGAGGAACAAGGCTCATATATCTGGAAACTCCGTGATGAGCTTTCTGAAGCGTTGGACAAAGTTGATTTATCTGAGATCGAGCTTTATGTTAAAGCTGCTCCCGGCGAGGAAGACCGTGGTTATTGGTGGCTGAATGCCAATCCAAAAATCTGGAGTTTTGCAGACATCGCTGTTGGTGAGGTTCAGTCCTACACGCTTTACAATGAGAATGGCAATAAGCATCGCATCTTCCAGAACTTCCTTGATGCGAAGGCTGGCGACATGATTATCGGATACGAATCCAATCCGGTAAAACAGATCGTTGCAATCGGTCGTGTCAGCGCAGAACAAGACGGTGAGAAGTTGTTCTTTGAAAAGGTTGAAGGCCTGACTTCACCGATTGATTATGCGACCTTGAGAGGATGCCCGGAGCTGGAGCGTATGGAGTATTTCCAGAATCCGCAAGGCAGCCTGTTCAAGCTCACCAGAGGCGAATTTGACTTCATCCTCGATATGATTCGTGAGGAGAATCCGGTAGCGCAGGAAGCCTCCATTGACGCTTACACAAAGAGCGATTTCCTCGATGAAGTATATATGACCGAAAAACGCTACGAGAACCTTGTAGCCGTTCTTCGCAATAAGAAGAACGTAATCCTGCAGGGTGCTCCCGGTGTTGGTAAGACTTTCGCCGCAAGACGTCTGGCGTGGTCCATGATGGGTGAAAAGGACAATACCCGTATCGAATTCGTTCAGTTCCACCAGAACTACTCCTACGAAGATTTCATGATGGGCTATAAGCCAGTCGAGGATGGCTTCGAGCTGAAGTATGGTATTTTCTATCGCTTCTGCCAAAAAGCCGCCAACCAGCCGGACAAGGAGTTCTTCTTTATCATCGACGAAATCAACCGTGGCAACATGAGTAAAATCTTCGGTGAGCTGCTGATGCTGATTGAGAAGGACTACAGAGGCACAAAAGCGACTCTCGCTTATAACGGGCTCTCATTCTCCGTCCCGAAGAACCTCTACATCATCGGCATGATGAACACGGCGGACCGCAGCCTTGCCATGATCGACTATGCGCTCCGTCGCCGCTTCAGCTTCTTTGAGGTGGAACCGGGCTTCGAGTCCGATGGCTTCATTCATTACCAGAACAGCCTGAACAACGAGACGTTGAATGAACTTGTTAACAAGGTAAAGGATCTGAACCGTGAGATCTCTCTTGATAAGTCGCTGGGTAAGGGCTTCTGCATCGGCCACAGCTATTTCTGTGGCAGGGATGTTTGCACCGAGGAGTGGCTGCACTCCATCGTTGACTATGACATTCTTCCGATGCTCAGCGAATACTGGTTCGACGACGCCAACAAGCTCCAGCGTTGGGAGAACATTCTGCAAGGTGTGTTTCAATGATTAAGGATAAGAGCATCTTCATAAAAAACATATACTATATGCTTTCATATGCCTTCACGACGCTGAATCAAGGCGGTTATGAGGATGTTGCTACCGAAGAGTTCGAGAACATGCATAACCTCTTCGCTGCGATTCTGGCGAAGGGCATCAGTAGACAGTTGAAACAAGGTCTGTATCGGGAGTATTTGAACCGTAAAGAGGACGTTGCGGTAGTCCGTGGCAAGATCGATATGCCGGGGACCATTCAGAACCGCCTTGCCAGAAAGCGGGTGCTGACCTGCGAGTACGATGAGCTTTCCGAGAACAATCTCCTGAATCAGATACTGAAAACGACCGTTATGCTTCTGCTCCGACACACGAGAGTGGATCAGAAGTACAAAAGCGATTTGAAAAAGGAAATGCTGTTCTTCTCGAATGTTGACACAATCGATCCTACCACGATCCGCTGGTCAGCCATTCGGTTCCAGAGGAACAACAATACCTATCGTATGCTCATCAGCCTGTGTCAGCTCATTCTGGAAGGAATGCTTCTGACCACAGACTCCGGAGAATACAAGCTGGCCTCTTTTGTGGATGAGCAGCGCATGAACCGTTTGTACGAGAAATTCATCCTCGAATACTACGCCAAGGAGTGTCCGCAGGTGACGGCGACGGCCTCGCAGATCCTGTGGGCCTTGGATGATGGTATCGGGACGATGCTGCCGGTAATGCAGAGCGACATCATGCTCACCAGAGGTAGCGAGGTGCTTATCATTGACGCCAAGTATTACACGCATACCACGCAGACTCAGTACGATGTCCACACGCTCCATTCCGGCAATCTGTATCAAATCTTTACCTACGTCAAGAACAAGGATACGGAGTTCGGGGGCCAGCCCCACAAGGTTTCCGGCATGCTCCTTTATGCCGCAACGGACGAGGTTATTCAGCCGGACAATAGCTACCAGATGAGCGGCAACAAGATCAGCGTGAAGACGCTTGATTTGAACCGGGATTTCTCGGAGATTGCCGCACAGCTCAGTGCCATAATCGCAGAGCATTTTGCATGATTAAAATCCAAGTGTAAAGAGGTGAAACACCGCGATTGATTCAGCTGAATACAAGGATCAAGAAAGTAAAGAGCCTGACACCACTCTTGTTCCTTCTGAATTACATATTCTTGTGACCGACGCAGATACGAACGGATACGAAATATCAAAAATGAGCGATTTCATGGGCTTATATGCTCAACAGTTAACTCGATCTTTGGCAGAAAGTCCGTTTGTTGAAGTGATTTCCAGTATTCCTGTTGCTGACATTGGAATAATAGATGATGTTGTCCAGCATGCAACTGTTGTTGCCAGAGGAAACATCACCCTTGTCCCTGATTTTGATAGCCTTCCAACAGGGATAAAAGAAAAGCTCAAACAGGGATTATACTCCATAGGAGACTCTAAACAAGTGGATGGGAATCTTCGCGCTGTAATCGTTGACGAGAATGGGGTTCGTGTGAAAGATATCACACTAAAAAAGTGATTAATAATCCCGGAACTTTTGAAACCACTCGAAGCATTGCTAATCAAATGCAGATGAAGCAAATTCAAGACATACTAAAAGGTATTCAAGAAATGCAGAGTTATCAGTTGGATCGAGATCGTGATAGGGATATCCTCACACCATTCTTTGATGCCCGTGACTATATTTTACAAGCGCAGAATGCCACATCTATTGAATCGAGGAACCAGTTCCTTGAAAAGGCATCTGACCGGATGACTACAGCGTTAAATAGTGTATATGCGGAAATGCGAACTGCTTCCTTACATCTTGCTAAGAACACAAAATGGTCGTTGTTCCATAAACAATCATCTATCGATACTCTTCTTTCTAACTTATCAGATGATTTACAGTTAGCAACAAAGTTTTCTGGTGTACAGATGCAGGTATTTGAAGCACTTGGTCGTCGAGAGGATTCAAAGCTCGTACTGGATCGTTATCAAACCGTTATGCACGATTTTATCACACAGGAAATCGGAGGAAGAGGTATGTCAGCTATAGAGCTGATGCACGATAATTACCACTATACTAAAGAAAACACAGATGAAACATGGAACTGCGTAGTGCAATTACAATACGTGCTCCGGCAAGCCGTATTCTTTGGCGAATGCCTTCTGCTCCGGAGTCAGATCAATATCTAAACTGAGCTCACGGTCTGGATCGCCCAAATCAGCGCCGAACGGCATTACCGTGCCATGGGGCTCATAGGAATCTGCTTCGAACGTCTCTTTACGAATATGTGAAGTGGTCTCACCTTTGGCGTTACACCAGATGGTATAACGCTCCGATGGATACAATTGTGCGAGGACCCCAGGTCGATATTCTTTGTCCAGACAGAACTCAATCAGCTCCAGAAATTCCGTTTGTAAAAATGTGAGATACTGCTGAAAATAGTTCAGAGCTTTCTCTGTTTTCCGAATGAACTGTGGTGGGAAGCAGGCGGTATAGAGGGAGGAATAGAACACGTCACTCAACGCAGTAAAGACCTGGACATATAGCTCATGAAGATGGATCATGCCCTCTTCTGCACTGTGGATTTTTGTTGGAATGTCAACGCTTTTGGTCAGTTCCTGGTATACTGGCGCACAGTGCTCAAAAGCGGAATTGAAATCCGCATAGCAGAAATTCAGAAGCCCCTCGCCCAGCGGAATGCTGACCTCTGTGCCGCTGAATGCGTTGGTGCCACGCTCCAATGAACAAAAAGGATAGAATGAGTCTGGAGGCTGGACCTCGAATGCTGTTCCAAATTTCTCACGAATTCTCTGCAGGTCAGCATATCGACGATCTATCTCTTCCTCATCAAGCTCTTCCTGATATGCCTCTGGGACAGGAAATTCTAAATCGTAGCAGAGTCCGAGTACAGCGCCAAACTCATAAACGGGGGAAACAGCAAGACATAGTTTTTTGTGTCAGGAAAATAGGATACGGTATTTTCGTGAAAATCAGGTGAGAGGTCGTCACAACCTTCCCACACAGAAAGCCGTCGTGCGTGTTCTGACCGTTGATACTCAGACAGGTCAAAATTGTATTGGGCCATAGGTTGTGACACCACCTTTTGAAAATCCAAATTTGCGCTAAAACGTGTGATATGTATCACTCCAAACAATATTATACAAAACTATTGCCATGTGGTCAACTCTCTGTTATTCTTTTCCAGACGAACAGGAGGGATACGATGAACGAGTCAAGTTACAAAAGCTATGAGGAACTGCCGCTGTTCCTCAACGCGGCAATGGTGGCAAAAGTGCTGGGCGTGTCTCCATCCAGCGGCTATGAGCTGATGCACGAAAAAGATTTCCCTGTGCTGAGGGTCGGTAGCCGGATGGTAGTTCCCAAGGAAAAGTTTGTGGAATGGGTCGAGCAGCACACGAATGGAAGTGGTGGCGGTTGAAGATACAGCGGAGTTATGGTGACACAGAAAATTTTTTCTCTCTGCCTCATGAAGTCTTCGAACTCGGCCTTAAGCGAGATGAGCTACTGGTGTATCTCTATCTGGTGTACCATAACAGTCTCAAGTATGCAAGTAAGTTGAGCTGTGCGATCATCAGCAAGGCGGTCGGCCTGTGTGAAAAGACGGTTCGGACACACCTACAGACGTTGACCGACGAAGGATTCATTCAACTGAGAAACAACGATGGTCAGCTGTCATGCACGCTCTGTCCCATCTGGGATAAGGTAAGCACGCACCACAGTGCGGCTCTGTTCTCCACGAGTGAAGGAGGCGAGTCTGGATGAAGCAGGCATGGCTCACTGGTGAGGTGTTCAATGCTGTGTTCCCTCTGCCAAATGAAGTATTCCAACTCGGTCTCAAAGCAGGCGACCTGCTGGTGTATCTCTACCTCCAGTACCAAAAAGGTGTGAGGAGTGGTCAGTGCTGGCCCAGCTACGCCACCATCGGTGCGGCGGTGGGTATGTCCAGGAAGACCGTACAAAAACACATATGGGCGTTGGTGGACAAAGGACTCATCCAAACTGAGGATACCACGATCCGCCGGAAGAACGGGTTGGTCTACAACGGCAGTCTACTCTACACACTCAAGCCAATCAAGCAGGTGCTAAGGGAACGCGAAAAAGAGATGTTGGCGGAGCTAAAGCTGGCCGAGGCCCAGCGAAAATGGGCGAGAAAGGTCAGGCCCAGCGGGTCCACAGTCCGGTGTTGCTGACGGAAAAAACTACCACGCAATTCGTGACACCGTTTCTTAAACGCTTTTGTTACTACAATTTAGCACAGGTTATTTTAATTCTTTCAG
>ERZ808037.1021-NODE-1021-length-20822-cov-12.300313_pt1 | contig 20822 bp, 18 predicted proteins | sample MGYA00380190_ERZ808037 | MGnify/ENA primary metagenome ERZ808037 (study PRJEB31490, sample SAMN06133399) | mouse gut metagenome | isolation source: J9 | host: mice | place: China: Chengdu | collected 2015-05 ... | reverse complement strand
TCTTGGAGGCCCGTCTCCAGGAACCACTTGTAGGACTTCTTCTGGATCTCCAGGAGGTAGGGCATCTCCAGGATCTCGTCTGTGCGGGCGAAGCTCTTGCGGTGGGTCTTGCCGTACCAGACGTCTTTGACCGCTCTCGCCATGTGCTGTTCACGCTCCACTTCGTCAAAATTTCCGGGCCCTGGGGCGCCGCTCTGCGCGATACGCCCGGGGCAGTTGTAAGGTTTTGAAAATTCCCTCTTGCATTCTTTGTGCAAATCTGCTATAATTCTCGTAGCTGGTGGGGAAGGTATTTTCCCGCCTGTTGCACATATAAGCAATTTATAGTACCACATCCGCCGTCCCGCGTCAAGAGAAATTTTGACAGCAGGGCGTTTTTTCACGTTAACTCTCGTTTTAAGGCGGGGTGAAGGCTTTGAGCAAGTACGAGACATACGAGCTTTTTCAAAATACCGCCCTGCTGCTTGGAAATGTCACTCTGCTCCTGCTGCCCCTCATAGCGCTGTGGCGGCGGTGAGCTTACATTATAAAATAGAGAGGGACCGCCCATGAGAGAGACCGTCTATCTGCTGCTGATCTGGCTGGGTGTGCTCAGCGCCCTGGCCCTTGTCCTCTTCGGCTGGGACAAGCTGATGGCGAAAAAGCACCGCCGCCGCATCCCCGAGGCGGCCCTGCTGGGCTGCGCCCTGGCGGGGGGCTCCGCCGGGGCCGCCCTGGGCATGGCCGTCTTCCACCACAAGACCCGCAAGCCCCCCTTCCCCGTCCTGGTCCCCCTGGCCCTGCTGGCCCACGCCGCCCTGCTGGCCTGGGCGGCCCTGGGGCGCTGAGCGAACAGGAGAAACCTGCCCCTTCTGCCGCTTTTCGGCGGTCTGGGCAGGTTTTTGAATTTCCAGAAAATTTTATCCATAATCCTGTTGACAACAGGCGGTTCCGGGGTTACAATAGCAATGGTTACAATTCAGTAACAAAAGTTACAAAATTATGAGGAGGCACCTAATGGCTGAAAAATCCGGCGTCCTGACCTATAAGGGCCACCCCCTTCGCCGCAAGGACAATCTGATCTACTATGGCTCCATGGCCGACAAATACATCGTCATGATCCAGGTGATGAGCACCGACAAGGCCGGCTCCCTGGAGCTGGCCAACAAGGTCCACCTCCAGCTTCAGCTCACCGACCCCGACCTGAAAAGCCGGGACCGGGTGGTGAAGAAGAGCGACCTGCCCGACCTGTTCTCCGCCGTGGACATGGGCTCCATCTGGCTGATGCGGGCCCTGGCCGGCAAGTAACACCCCTTTTACCAAAGAAAAAATTGTGGAGGTAGATTCCCATGAATTTCACATCTAAGGCGGTGCGGACCCTCACCGCCGCCGGTCTCGCCCTGGTCATGTGCACCGGCGTGGCGTTTGCCTCCATCGGCACCGCCACCGTCACCGGCGACTCCCTGCGCCTGCGGGGCGCGGCGGGCACCGACGCCGCCATTCTGGACACCGCCGCCAAGGGCGCCCAGGTGGACGTGCTGGAAAACGCCGGCGACGGCTGGTATAAGGTGGCCTACAACGGCACGGAGGGCTACATGGCCGGCCAGTGGCTCCAGATCACCCTCACTGACGGCACCACCCTGGCCGACGAGACCATTCCCCTGGCGGCGGAGCCCGCCAGCCAGCAGCTCCGGGGTCTCATCACCGCCGATGTGCTCAACATCCGCTCCGCCCCCGACGCCTCCTCCGACAAGGCGGGCTCCATCCGGGGCGGCATGGTAGTGGACATCCTGGCCGACACCGGCTCCGGCTGGTACCAGGTCTCCTCCGGTTACATATCCGCCGAGTACGTCACTTTGGTGGACGCCGACTACCAGGCCGGCAGCGCCCTGGGCGCCTCCGCCGCCGCCATGGCCGCCCAGCTGCTGGGCTGCCGCTACGTCTCCGGCGGCGCGGGCCCCAGCTCCTTCGACTGCTCCGGCCTGATGTACTACATATACAAGCAGCTGGGCCACCCCATCGCCCGGGGCTCCTCCAGCCAGTACTATAAGAGCGGCTACTTCGTCCCCTTCAACGAGATGCAGCCCGGTGACCTGATTTTCTTCTTCGACCGCCGGTTTGACAGCTCCGGCGGCACCCTCCCCACCACCCATGTGGGCATGTATGTGGGCGGCGACCAGTTCATCCACGCCTCCACCACCTCCTACCGGGTGCAGTACGACAGCATCTACGGCTATTACAACCCCTACATCGTGGCGGCCAAGCGCATCGGCTGAACCAATTTTTGGATATTTTGTGCCGCCCGGCCCCAGGCCGGGCGGTTCTTTCTTAGAAGCTGTACCAATAGACCCCAGCACACATCCCTGCGGCCCAAATTACCGCCAGCTGTGCTAAGGAAGGACTGATTCAATGCGCCGGCGGCAATTTTTCCTCGCAAGTCTGCGCACTGGGGTCTATTTGTACAGCTTCTTAATTTTTAGATTTTCCTCTTTACAAGCGGCCCCGTCTGGGATAAAATATCAGTAACAAAGAAAAGGGGGGTGCGCCCGTTGCACGACATGGACTACACGCGCAAATTCAGCGTCAACCTGGATAAGGATCAGGAGATCAAGGCGATTCTGTCCTCGGTCTATACCTCACTGCGGGAGAAGGGCTACAACCCCATCAACCAGATCGTGGGCTATATCCTCAGCGAGGACCCCACCTATATCACCAATCACAACAACGCCCGCACGCTGATCCGCCAGCTGGACCGGGATGAGCTGCTCCAGGTGCTGTTGAAGAGTTATCTCAACGAAAAGTGAGAACAGAGCGCCTGCGGAAGCAGGCGCTCTTTCCGTTCAAACGAGGTGTTTTTACAATGAAGCGATTGCTCGCCCTTTTGCTGTCCGCCGCCCTGCTGCTCTCCCTGCTCCCCGCCTGCCGCGCCCCGGCGGAGGAGCCCTCCGCCGCCCCGGAGCTGCCTGTGGGCCAGCTGCTGGACGCCGCCCTGGCCGCCTGCGGCCAGGAGCCGGCCCAGCTGGAGCGGGTGGGGGAGAACGACCCGGAGTACTTAACCGCCTATGTGGAGGCGGCCTACGGCCTCACCCCGGACCAGTGGACGGACTGCGCCGTGGTCCGGGAGGGCGGGGCCTCCGCCTTCGAGCTGGCCGTGCTGCGGCTGTCGGAGGACGCCGACCGGCGGAAGGTGCTGGAGGCGCTCAACCGCTATCTGGAGGCCCGCCAGGGGGATTTCACCGGCTACGCCCCGGACCAGGCTCAGCTGGCCGCCAACGGCCGGGCCGTGCCCCTGGGCCCCTATCTGGCCCTGCTCCTCTGCGCCGACCCCCAGGGGGCGGAGGACGCCCTGCTGGCCGCCTACGACGGCGCGGTGCGGCCCAGCGCCGACCCCCTCCCCTCTCTGGAGCCCCTCCTCGTCTCCCCGGAGCCCTCTGTGGCGCCCTCCCCCGAGCCCTCTGTGGAGCCGTCCGCCGAGCCCTCTCCGGAACCTTCTGTGGAGCCGTCTGCCGAGCCCTCCGTGGAACCCACGCCCCAGCCCACGCCGGCCCCTTCCGCCACTCCAGAGCCGACGCAGGCCCCCGACTTCTCGGACCGGGTGCCCTTCACCTCCCCCGGGGAGGATGACATGTCCCTCTACGACACCAGCGCCATCCGCGCCGCCTGGGCGGCGGACGACCCCTCCGCCCTGTCCGACTACGACCGGGCCATCTACGACAGCGCCCGGGAGGTGCTCAGCAGCCTTTTGACCCCGGGCATGACCAGCCTGGAGAAGGAGATGGCGGTTTACGGCTGGCTGGTCCAGTCGGTGACCTACGACTGGACCCACAAGGACGTGATGATCATCACGCCCCGGGAGTCCTACACCCCCTACGGCGGCCTGGTGAGCCACACGGCGGTGTGCCTGGGCTTCGCCACCAGCTTCCAGCTGCTGATGGACCTGTCCGGGGTGGAGTGCATCACCGTGGTGGGCGCGGCCTACGACAGCACCGGCGACCACGCCTGGAACATGGTGCGGCTCAACGGCAATTGGTATTGCGTGGACGTCACCTGGGACGAGGGCCTCAACTTCGCTGACCCCAGCCGCTGGCGCTACTTCAACGTCACCAGTGAGTACATGGCCAAGACCGACCACCAGTGGGACTACGTCAACACCCCCGAGGCCACCGCCGCCGACCGGGGCCAGGGCTGACCCCCTCCCCCCGCATACAAAGCCACACCGGCGCCCCGCCTTCCGGCGGGGCGCCGGCGCTGTGCCCGGGCCCAATTTGTACCCCCCGTCTATAGACAAATTCCCAGAAACGTGGTAGACTATGAAAACCCGTCAAAGCGGCAGAGAGGAGAAGGCAGCGTGATTTTCGGAACACATATCAACCGGTACTATCTCAAATACGCCGGCTGGCTTCTGCTGGGGCTGGCCGCCCTGGCTCTGGTGGACTACATGCAGCTGGTGATTCCCAACCTGTACCAGCAGGTGATCAACGGCATCAACCAGGGCTATGTGACGGTGGACGGCGTGGATCTCCCCTTCGACATGGACTTCCTGCTGGACCGCATCTGCCTGCCCATGGTCTGGATCGTGGCGGCCATGGTGTTCGGCCGTTTTTTGTGGCGCATCTGCATCTTCGGCTCCGCCATCAAGGTGGAGACCGACCTGCGCAACCGGATGTTTGACCACGCCAAGGACCTGTCCCGGCAGTTCTACCAGGAGAACAAGGTGGGGGGGCTGATGAGCCTGTTCACCAACGACCTGGAGACGGTGCAGGACTGCTATGGCTCGGGCTTTCTAATGCTGTGCGACGCGCTGCTGCTGGGGGGCATGTCGGTGTGGCGGATGTGGTCCATGGACCCGGTGATGACCGCCCTGGCCATGATCCCCATGGCGCTGCTGCTGTGCTCCAGCGCGGTGGTGGGCCGGTACATGATGAAAAAGTGGGACGTGCGCCAGGCCGCCTTTTCCCGGCTGTCCGACTTCTCCCAGGAGAGCTTTTCCGGCATCGCCGTCATCAAGGCCTTCGTCAAGGAGGCCCGGGAGCTGATGGCCTTCAAAACCCTCAACCAGGAGAATGAGCGGGCCAACGTGGACTTTACCCGGGCCTCGGTGCTGCTGCGCATCCTGGTGACCCTGTTTGTGGAGTCGGTGATCTGCATCATCCTGGGCTACGGCGGCTACCTGGTGTGGAAGGGCGTGTTCAACGCGGGGCAGCTGATGGAGTTCATCGGCTACTTCAACGCCATTGTCTGGCCCATCATGGCGGTGTCCGAGCTCATCGACATGACCAGCCGGGGCCGGGCCTCCCTGAAGCGCATCAGCGGCCTGCTGGACGCCCCCCAGGACGTGGCCGACCGCCCGGACGTCACCCCCCTGGGCCCGGTGAAGGGGGATATCGAATTCCGCCGCCTCACCTTCCGCTACCCCGACGGGGAGTTCGACGCCCTGCGGGACGTGTCCTTCACCATCCGCGCGGGGGAGAGCATCGGCCTGGTGGGCCGCACCGGCTCGGGCAAGACCACGGTGGTAGACCTGATCCTGCGCACCTGCAACGTGCCCGACGGCTCCATCTTCGTGGACGGGCGGGACGTGAACACCGTCCCCATCCGGGACGTGCGCCAGGCGGTGGCCTACGTGCCCCAGGACAACTTTTTGTTCAGCGACACCATCGCCCGGAACATCGACTTCACCGAGTCCGTCCCCGACCGGCAGCGGGTGTCCATCGCCGCCGTGCTGGCGGACATCGACGCCGACGTGCGGGACTTCCCCCTGGGGTATGACACCGTGCTGGGGGAGCGGGGGGTCACCGTGTCCGGCGGGCAGAAGCAGCGCATCTCCATCGCCCGGGCCCTGATCAAGGACGCCCCCATCCTCATCCTGGACGACTCGGTCTCCGCCGTGGACACCCAGACGGAGCGGGCCATCCTCACCAGCCTGCGGGAGACCCGGGCGGGGCGCACCACCATTCTCATCGCCCACCGCATCTCCACCGTGGAGCAGATGGACCGGATCATCTTCCTGGAGGACGGGCAGGTGTCCGCCGTCGGCCCCCACCTGGAGCTGTGCCAGACCTGTCCCGCCTACCGCCGCATGGTGGAGCTGCAAAAACTGGAGGAGGAGGGTGCCCGTCATGACCCGTGAATATCTGCCCATCCTGTTTGTCGCCGCCATTGTGGGGGTCTTCACCCTGATCTTCATCGCCTTCTACTGGCGGGAGACGCGGCGCAAGGCCGCCCCGGACTTTGACCGGCACATCCCCGACGCCGAGATCATCCGGCGGCTGATGAAATACGCCGCCCCCTATAAAAAGCAGTTCGCCCTGGTGCTGGTCATTATGCTGGCCTCCATCGCCTACGACCTGGCCTCCCCCCTCATCGTGGGGCGGATCGAGGGGCTCATCAAGGACCGGTTCCAGCCCCCCGTGCTGCTGCGCTGGGTGGCGCTGTACGCCGGCATCCTCATCGTGTCCATGGTGTGCACCTATTTCCAGTCCATCATTCTGCAAAAGACCGGGCAGAAGATCCTCTCCGCCCTGCGGCAGGACCTGTTCACCCACATTGAATCCCTCTCCCACGACCAGCTCAACAAGATCCCCGTGGGCAAGCTGGTCACCCGGGTGACCAACGACACCAACGCCATCTCCCTGATGTTCACCAACATCCTGGTGAACATGGCCAAGAACGCCTTCATCGTGGTGGGGGTGCTGTGCGCCATGCTGATGCTCAACTACGCCCTCACCCTGATGGTGCTGGCCTTCGTGCCCTTCCTGGTGCTGTTCACCGTCATCTTCCGCAAGTTCACCCGGAAGGTCTACCGGGTGGTGAAGGACCGCACCACCGACATCAACACCTACCTGTCGGAAAACCTCTCCGGCATCAAGATCACCCAGATCTTCAACCAGGAGGAGCGCAAGCGGGACGAGTTTCTGGCCAAGAGCGCGGAGCTGAAGCGGGCCAAGCAGAACCAGATTTTCGTGTTCGGCATCTTCCGGCCCATGGTGTACATGCTGTACATCTCCTCGGTGCTGTGCCTGCTGTATCTGGGGGGCAAGGGCTGCATTCAGGACACCGTCTTCCTGGGCCAGATGATGACCAGCGAGATCATCGTGTCCTTCTACCTCTACATCTCCAAGTTCTTCAACCCCATCCAGACCCTGGCCGAGCAGTTCAACCAGCTGCAATCCGCCTTCGCCTCGGCGGAGAAGATCTTCACCGTCTTTGACCTGGAGCCGGAGGTGGTGGACCAGCCGGATGCCATGGAGCTGGACCACATCCGGGGGGAGATCGAGTTCCAGGACGTGTGGTTCGCCTACGAGCCTGGGGAGTGGGTGCTCAAGGGGGTGTCCTTCCATGTAAACGCCCGGCAGACCGCCGCCTTTGTGGGCACCACCGGCTCGGGCAAAACCACCATCCTGTCCCTCATCTGCCGGAACTACGACATTCAGAAGGGCCGGATTCTCATCGACGGGGTGGACATCCGCCGCATCAAGATCAGCTCCCTGCGCCGCTGCTTCGGCCAGATGCTTCAGGACGTGTTCCTCTTCTCCGGCACCATCCGCAGCAACATCGTCCTCCGGGAGGACCGCTTCTCCGACCAGGAGATCTGGGACGCCTGCCGCTATGTCAACGCGGACTCCTTCATCAGCCGGCTGGACCGGGGCCTTGACGAGGAGGTGCGGGAGCGGGGGGGCAACTTCTCCGCCGGGCAGCGGCAGCTGCTCAGCTTTGTGCGCACCATCATCCACCGCCCCGCCGTGATGATCCTGGACGAGGCCACCGCCAACATCGACACCGAGACCGAGCTGCTCATACAGGACTCCCTGGAAAAGATGAAGAACATCGGCACCATGCTCATCGTGGCCCACCGCCTGTCCACCATCCAGCACGCGGACCAGATCATCGTGCTCTCCCACGGGGAGATCGTGGAGGCGGGCAGCCACCAGGAGCTGCTGGCCAAGAAGGGCCGGTACTACCGGCTGTACACCCTCCAGTTCAACAAGCAGAAGCTGCTGGGGGCGTGAGGGGCGGGGGCTCCCCCCTCAGAACCTGCATTCAGTCCGGGGGCAGGCGGCGGTACACCGCGCCCCGCTCCGGCGTCCTGCCCCGGATGGCGAACAGCTCCTCCACGGTGACAAAGTGGTAGCCCTGGGCCATCAGCGCGTCCACCACCTGAAGGGCGGTGTCCACGCTGGCGGGGTAGATGTCGTGGAGCAGGATGATGTCTCCGTCCTTCACATTGTCCAGAATCGCCGCCGTCTGCCGCCCGGTGTCCCGGTCGGACCAGTCCTCCGGATCCACCGACCACAGGATGATGGGGGCGGCCGCCCGGGCCTGGGCGGCGGGGCTCATCATGCCGTAGGGCGGGCGGAGCATGAAGTCCGTCCGGCCCAGCAGGGCGGTCAGCGTCTCCCGCAGCTGGTCCACCTCGGCGTAAAAATCGCTGGCGTTCAGCCCGTCCAGGGACTTGTGGTGGTAGGTGTGCAGCCCCACCTGATGGCCCTCCCCCTCCATGCGCTGGAGGAGCAGCTCATTGCCCTCCACGTTCTCCCCGATGACGAAGAAGGTGGCGTGAACCCCCCGCCGGGCCAGCCCGTCCAGCAGCGGGGTGGTGGTGGCGGCCCTGGGGCCGTCGTCGAAGGTGAGGGCCACATAGGGCCCCGCAGGTAGCTTCACCTCCTCCAGCACCGCCTGGGTCCGGGCCGGCGCGCCCAGCTGCGCCGCCGACAGCGCCAGCGCCGACAGCGCCAGCAGTCCCGCCGCCAGCCCCTTCTTCCACTTGGCCAAGCCCCTCGCCGCCTTTCCTACGTAACTGTGGTCAGTATGCGCCGGGCCGGTTTTTTTATGCGCCGTATTTTTTGAACGAAAGGGACCGGCGGACGCTGCGCGCCCGCCGGTCCTTTTTCGTATGTCATCCCAGCTGGGACAGGTCCGTCCCGAAATACTTGATGGACAGCTCGCTGAGGGTGCCGTCCTGCCGCATCTCCTCCAGCGCCTCGTTCACCGCCGCCAGCAGGGTGGCGGTCTCCTCCCCCTTGCGCATGGGAATGGCCGCCTCCTTGTACTCCGGGTCCAGGCAGGCGATTTTCAGCCTGGCGTCCGGGTGGGCCCTCATGTAATCGTAATACGTCTCCTCCGCGTTCAGCGTGGCGTCAATCCGCCCGGTGAGCAGCAGCTCAAAGGTCTGGTTCAAATCGTCCACCGCGGTGACCTCCGCGCCGTACCGCTGGGCCACGGCGGCGTAGGTGGAGGTGATGGTGTTGGCCGTGACCTTGCCCGCCAGATCCTCCATGCTCTGGATGGAGTCGTCGTCCCCATGGACCACCACCGCGGTTCTGTTGTAGGCGTAGGTGGTGGAGAAGTCATACTTCTCCTTGCGGTCCTCGTCCACGTCCACGCAGTTGACCATGATGTCATACCGCCCCGCCTCCAGGCCGGCCAGCAGGCCGTCCCACTCTCCCTCCACGAAGGTGGCCTTGACCCCCAGGTGCTCGGCGATGGCCTTGGCCACCTCCACGTCGTAGCCCACCAGCTCGCCGCTCTCGTCGTGGTAGGTCCAGGGGGCCCAGGTGCCCTCCATGGCCACCACAATCTCCCCCTTGGCCTGGATCCGGGCCAGCAGGTCGCCCTCCGGCTCGGGCCCGGAGGCCTCCGGGCTCTGCTGGGCGCAGCCCGCCAGGGCGGCCAGGCACAGGGCGGCGGCGGAAAGAACGATTCCAAAACGTTTCAGCTTCATCACAAATTACTCCTTGTTTTTTATATCATGCCGGGAAGCGGGTCAGCCCGCTCCCCCGCCGGTCTGGAGGAAGACCCGGGTGCGCTCCTCCCTGGGGTGCTCGAACAGCTCCCGGGTGGGGCCGGCCTCCACCACCAGCCCGTCCTCCATAAAGACCACCTGGCTGGACACGGTGCGGGCAAAGCCCAGCTCATGGGTGACCACCAGCATGGTCATCCCCTCCCCGGCCAGCTGGCGCATCACGGAGAGCACCTCGCCGGTGAGCTCCGGGTCCAGGGCGGAGGTGGGCTCATCAAAGTAGATGATCTCCGGCTGGGCGGCGATGGCCCGGGCGATGGCCACCCGCTGCTGCTGTCCCCCGGACAGCTGGCTGGGGAAGTGGCCCATCCGGTCGGACAGCCCCACCTTGTCCAGCGCCCGCCGGCCCATCCGCTCCGCCTCCCCCCGGGGGATTTTCCGGGCCACCACCAGCCCCTCGGTGACGTTTTCCAGGGCGGTCTTGTTGAGAAAGAGGTTGTAGCTCTGGAAGACGAAGGCGGTCTTTTTCCGCAGCCGGGCGGCGTCCCGCCGGGACACGCGGCCCAGCCGGAAGGTCTCGCCGTCAAAGGTGAGCTCGCCCCCGTCGGCGTTCTCCAGGAAGTTGACGCACCGCAGCAGGGTGGTCTTGCCCGAGCCGCTGGGCCCCAGGATCACCGCCACGTCCCCCCGGTTCACGGTGAGGTCCACCCCCCGGAGCACCTCCAGGGGGCCGAAGGACTTCTTCAGATTTCTCAGCTCCAGCACCGCTCACACCCCCTTGCTCTGATAGGCGCTCAGCCTGCGCTCCCCCAGGCGCTGGAGCCAGGTGAGCACGGTGGAAAACAGCAGGTAGATCAGCCCCACCTCGATGTACAGCACCAGCGGCTCATAGACGGTGGCGTTGATCTGCTCGGTGGCCCGGAACATCTCCACCACGGTGATGTTGGAGGCCAGGGAGGTGTCCTTGACCATGGCGATGAGGGAGTTGGACAGGGAGGGAAAGGCGGTGCGCATGGCCTGGGGGAGGATGATCCGGCGCATGGTCTGCAAATAGGACATCCCGGCGCAGTACCCGGCCTCCAGCTGTCCGGCGGGGACGGCCTCCAGGGCGGCGCGGACGGTCTCGGCGCAGTAGGCCCCCTCGTTCAGGGAGAACACGATGACGGCGGCGGGGAAGGGGGCCAGGGTGATCCCCGCCCGGGGCAGGCCATAGAACACCACAAACAGCTGCACCAGCAGCGGGGTCCCCCGGAAGACCCATATGTAGAGCCGGCACAGCTGGGTGAGCACGGGGACCCGGGCGAACTGGACCAGGGCGGCGGCCACGGCGATGACCATGGCCAGGGCGAAGGCGATGGCGGTGAGGGGGATGGTCACCGTCAGGCCGGGGATGAGGATTTTGGGGAAGGCGTCCAGAATGATATGCAGCAGGCGTTCGTCCATAGCGCAGCGTTCCTTTCACGACTGAAGCGGAGTCTCCCAAATATGATAGCATATTACTAGGAAAAAAGCAAATACCAAGTTGATATATCCTGTCATAGCCTATGGCTATAACGCCTCCCCAGGCGGAGACATTGTATCCGAGGCTGGCACCCCCTGTCAAGAGGGAAAACGGGTTTCAAAAATATTGCCCATCTCCCCTTGCAATGGACAATTCCCCATGATATAATGAAAAGCAGCCATGTGAGCGCAGTCTTTCTGGTGAAAGACTGCATGTTCCATCGGCAGGCCGCTCAGCTGGAAAGGAGGGCTGTACGATGAGAGACACTCCCCCGTGGGAACAGCCCGCCGTCCTTATGCGCCGTCGGCGGCGGGGTGACACGGCAAGGGCGCATAGGCAAACCATTGGAAACGATGGGACGCAAAGCTACGGGGCTAATGCGCCGGGGCGCTGAAAAGGCGCTTGGGCGCTACGTTCGCCGGGTTGCAACTCAGCAAACCGTCGGAAACGGCGGGACGCAAAGCAATAGGGGGCTAAATCGCCTTCCCCGCAAAAGGGGAAACCCGCGGACCGGAGACGGGCCGCGGGGAGGAGCGCGGCACGCCGCGGCGCGGCCTCTGCTCTGGTCCCAGGGGAGCCCGCGCGGGCTGACCGCGGGGGCTGGGAGCGCACAGCGCGCTCCGACGACAAGCCAGCCCGGCCGCCGGATACTTTGCATCCGATTTTAACTGCAAAGAAAGGAAGTATGGAAATGAAGAAGTTAATGAAACGCGGGCTCGCCGCTGTGCTGGCCCTCATGATGTGCGTGGGCATGCTGGCCACCACCTCCTTCGCGGCGAATGTGGGCGATGTCCTGGGCACATGCGGTCGCTGCGGCGGCAATCTGATCGCCCAGGGCTTCTCTGACGCCAAGGGCGACGCCTACTACTGCGACAGGTGCGGCGCGTCTGGCCAGATGCTCCCCAGCACCCCCGAGCCCGACCCCAAGCCAGAGGAGAAGCCCGAGACCAAGCCCGACCCCAAGCCCGAGACTGGCCGGTACTGCCCCGGCTGCGGGAAGAATACGCTTGAGGAAAAGGCGGGCGACGGCTACGTGTGCTACCGCCTCCACTGCGCCTGCGGCTACGCGGAAGCCCCCGGGCATGAGTACAAAACCGACTGGCAGCAGGAGTTCTGCGACAACTGCGGCGCGAAGAACCCCAACTACAAGCCCCCTGTGGAGAAGCCCCACGTGCACAAATGGGAGCTTGAGGAGCAGTTCCTCAGCTCCGGCAGCCACACCTACAAGTGCACCAACGACGGCTGCGACATCCAGAGCAAGACCGAGGAGTGCAAATACACCTCCACCGTCACCGACCCCACCACCGGCAGGGTGATCGGCGAGGTCTGCGGCGCCTGCGGCGGCACCTGGTACTACTCCGACACCTGCTCCCACAACGACAAGACCTACACCTGCATTGTGGAGGCGGGGCACGGCGTGCCCGGCAAAAAGACCTGGGTCTGCAACCTTTGCGGCCGGACCGACACCGAGGACTGCCCCGCCCTTCCCGACGAGTGTGCGTACCCCGACGCCCCCGCCGAGACGGTGGAGCCCACCTGCACCACCGACGGCTACGAGGTGTACTACTGCAAGTACCACGGCCAGGGCTGTGACCGCGACCCCAAGAAGGTGGTCACCGGCAAGGCCCACGACCACAGCTATGAGGGCGCCGAGGCCGTCTATGTGGACGAGGAGCAGCATCAGTACACCTGCGTCTACGCCGGCAAGTATCCAGACATTTCCCATCCCCAGGAGCTTGAGGAGCACAAGTGGACCGACGAGACCACCTTCACCGATGACAACGGCCTGCTGTGGAACGAGAAGCACTGCTTCAAGTGCGGCTATCAGGTGAAGACCCCCGTCATGGCCGCCTTGACCGTCAACTACGTGGTCAGCGGCGGCTCCGCCGCCGCCCCCGCGGCCTACAGCCAGGAGCTCCAGGTGGGCGCCTCCTATGAGGCCGTTGTCAGTCCCGCCCTGGAGGGCTACACCGTTGACCGGGCCACCGTGGAGGGCGGCAAAATGGTGGTGGGCGGCATCACCGAGACCGTCACCTACACCTTCGTCACCACCCCCGAGCCCAGCCAGCCCGTTGAGAGCGAGAGCCCCTCGCCCTCTCCCAGCCAGCCTGTGACGCCTCCCACTACGCCTCCCACCACGCCTCCCCTGGAGGAGATCACCGAGCCCGACGTACCTCTGGGTGAGGACGCCGGCGAGATGACGGACATTCCCGATGACGGCGTGCCCCTGGGCGGGGACACCTCCGACCTGACGGACATTCCCGATGACGGCGTGCCCCTGAGCGAGCTGCCCGACGAGCTCACCGAGATTGACGACGGCGCGGTGCCCCTGGCCGACGTGCCCCAGACCGGCGACATCTCCATGGTCTGGTACGGCGTCTCCGCCCTGTCCGCCTGCGGCCTCACCGCCGTGTGCGTCTCTAAGAAGCGCGAGGACGAGGAGGAGTAATCCCCCTTTCGGCTCAGGCCGTTTCCCCAGCGCAGAGAGCCGGGGCCCCTCTGGGCCCCGGCTTTCCAGTAATTCTCAACAATGCAGCGCGCGGGGCGGGGCGGCCCCGCCCCGCCCCGCCGTGAAGGAGGCGTCTCCATGAACCAGCGTCTGCGCCGGGTCCTGCTCATTCTGTACGCCCTGGTCCTGGTGGTCAGCGGCAGCTGCATCGCCTGGAAGTACTGCGACTACTTCACCAGCCAGGCCGACTACCGCGCCGCCCAGGAGGCCGCCGGGGCCTCCCTGCCCCCCCTGGACCCCTCCGCCCGCCCGGACGTCTCCGCCCCTCCCGAGGCCTCCCCGCCTCCCGACCCGGTGGTAGAGGTCATGGCCCGGGTGGACCTGGCCGCCCTGCGGGAGACCAACCCCCAGGTGGTGGGCTGGATCTCCATCCCCGGCACCGCCCTGTCCTACCCCTTTCTCTTCTCCGGGGACAACCAATACTATCTGAACCACACCTGGTCCGGCCAGCGCAGCTCCGCCGGGGCGGTCTTTCTGGAGCAGGCGTGCAGCCCGGAGCTCACCGGCTTCAACACCATTCTCTACGGCCACCGCATGAACAACGACACCATGTTCGGCTCCCTGGGCTTTTACGACGATTTGGAGTTCTGGCGGGCCCACCCCAGCGTCTACCTCACCACCGACGCCGGGGTGTACCGCTATGACATCTTCGCCGCCGCCCAGGTGGGCGTCCGGGACATCACCTACGCCCTTTACGTGGACGACCCGGAGCTCAGGCGGCAGGTCATCGCCTTCGCCCTGGAGCACTCCGCCATCTCCACCGGCGTGGTCCCCACCGAGGACGACCAGCTGCTCACCCTGTCCACCTGCACCGGCCCGGGGGCCTCCCCCCACCGCTGGGTGGTCCAGGCCCGGCTGGCCCAGACCTATCCCCTGGCGGAATAAGCCGACAGGTCCCGCCCCTCTCCGCGGAGAGGGGCGGGACCTGTTTTCGCGCCAGCGGGGCCGCTATTTCCTCTGCTCCCGCCTCCAGCCCTTCCAGGCGGCGTACTCCGGGGTTTTGCGCAGCTTCCCCACGCCCCGCGTCCACATCGCCGCGCACGCCAGCAGCAGCAGGACGGCGGCGCAGGTGACGGCCGTCCACACGGTGACCACCTTGGGGGCGGTGAGCCTGACGGTGGTGTCCGGCCCCACTCCGTTCATGCCGCAGGAGTTGGCGATGGCGTACAGGTTGTGGTGGCAGGCCTCCCGCATGGCGGCCACAATCACCGGGTCGTTTTTGTACTTGGGCAGGCCCTGGGTGATATAGGGCAGCATGGCGTCATAGATGGAGGTGCCCGCCAAAATGCCGTCGGGGCCGTTGACAAAGGTGGTGAGCACGTTGTCCGTGATGTTCATCCCCCGGCAGCCCCACTCCTCCCGGAGGATGTCCCCCAGGCCCTGGCAGCCGCCGGACCACTGGGCGCCCCAGCGGGTATAGGCCATCATCACCCCATTGCCCCCCGCCTCGATGGGGGCCTGGAAGGCCTTCAGATAGATCTCCCGGGCGGCCTGCTCATTGAGCCACACCCCCAGGCCGATGCGGTCCTGCTCGCAGTCGTTGAGGGCGAAGTGCTTCATCACCACGTGGACGCCCTTGGCCTGGATGGCGGCCACCTCGGCGGCGGAGACCGCCCCGGACAGGAAGCCGTCCTCCGAGTAGTACTCGAAGTTCCGCCCGCCATAGGGGGTGCGGTGGATGTTGTTCCCCGGGCCGTAGAGGCAGGCCACCCCCGATTCCAGGCAGTTGTTGCCGATGACCCTGCCCACCTCGGCCATGAGCTCCAGGTTGAAGGTGGCGGCCATCACGTCCTCGGAGGTGAAGGCGGTGGCCTTCAGCTGGGTGGCCCCGGAGCCCAGCAGGGAGGCGGTGAGGCCCTGGGGGCCGTTCTCGTCCCGGGTGCCGGGGGCCTCGATGGACTTGATGGGCATGGTCCAGTGGAAGGCGTCGCCGATGAGTTTCACCATCTCGTCAAAGGTGAGCTGGTCCAGCAGGGGCCCCCACTGGGGGTCGTCGTAGTCCCTGCCGATGAGGTCATACAGCTTCAGGCCGTTCCTGGCCCCCATGACAGGCATGTCCACCGCGGCGTAGTCCGCCGGGTCGTAGCGCACGTCCTGGAGCTCCCGCTTGAGGGCATCGGTGAGGGTGAGCCTCACGATCTCGGTGGGCAACGTGCCCTGCCAGTCGGAGCGGCTCACCCAGGTGACGGACTCCTCCACCCCCTCATAGAGGTTGGGGTCGGCGACGGACAGCCGGTTCATGATGGGCGTGCCGTTGGCGGAGACGGCAAAGGTGGTGGTGTCCAGGGCGGTCTCCCTCCAGGCGGCGGTGAGGGCCGGGTCGCCGTCGGCGTCCATGCCGTCGGCGCGGGTGTAGCCCTTGGCGGCCAGGATGTTGTTGACGGCGTTGTGGGCGTCGGTGGCGGCGGTGAGGTAGTAGTCCCCGGCGTCCAGGATATAGGTGCCCGCGCCGTAGGCGTCAAAGGCGGCCAGCTCCCGCCTGTCCACGGAGATCTCCAGGGTCTCGGACTGGCCGGGCTCCAGCATGCCGGTCTTGCCGAAGCCCACCAGCTGGACGGCGGCCTTTTCCACGCCGTGCTCCCTGTCATAGTCGGTGTAGGGGGTCTGGGCGTAGAGCTGCACCGTCTCCTTGCCCGCTTTGTCTCCCGTGTTGGTGACGGTGACCTTCACGCCCATGAAACTGCCCATGGTCTCCGTCCGGCTGAAATCGCTGTACGCGAAGGTGGTGTAGCTCAGCCCATGGCCGAAGGGGAAGGCCACATCAGCGGAATAGTCGTATCCCCCGGCGTTCCCCGTGCCCATGACCCTGTCCTCGTACCGGGTCTCGTAGTACTTGTAGCCGACGTAGATGCCCTCCTGGTAGATCATATAGGTTTTGGCGTTGTCGGGAATCTCGCCCTTGACGTAGCCCTGGTACACGGTGGGCACGAAGTTGGCCATGGCGGGGGAGGAATAGTTGTCATAGCAGTAGGTGTCCGCCAAGCTGCCGGAGGGGTTCACCCTCCCCGCCAGGATGTCGGCCACGGCGTTGATGCCGGTGATGCCCACGTCGCCGATCCACAAACAGGCGTCCACGTCGTACTCGTTGTCTTTGAGGAAGTCCACCTGGAGGGCGTTGGCGGTGTTGAGCAGCACCACGATCTTCCCGACGGTCCCCGCCGCCTTCATGTCCGCCAGGTTCTTCATCATGTCCTTTTCGTTGTCATCCAGGGCCAGATAGTTGACCTCCCGGAAGGACAGGTCCACCCCCTCGCCCCCCACCCGGGAGAGCACCACGATGGCCGCGTCGCCGTACTGGGCCACGGAGTCCTTCACCTCGCCGGTGTAGGCGCTCCAGGGGGCCTCCCCCACGGCGGCGGAGGAGGTGAAGCCCCCGCTGTCCCGGGCATAGTCCCCGCCGGGGCCCTGGGTGTAGAAATCCCACAGGGTGGGGTTGACGGACAATCCAGATTTCTCCAGGGCGGTTTTCAGGCTGTCGGCGGCGGAGGCGTCGATATTGCCCGAGCCGGTGCCGCCGTAGACCAGATTCACCGAGGAGGTGGAGAAGCAGCTGACCTTGGCCCCCTCCTCCAGGGGCAGGGCGCCGTTCTCGTTCATCAGCAGGGCCGCGCCCTCCGCCTCCACCTGGCGGCAGACCTCCAGGCCGTAGTCGATCATCTCCTCCACGCTGTTGAAGTCGCCCTGGAAATACCGGGCGCTCTGGTCCGGGTTCTCCAGCTCCCAGAAGGTGCCGCCCACAAAGGCGGCCACCGTGTTGTCAAACATGTGCAGCCCCACGTTGACGGGGATGGCCACGGCCGTCGCCACGGCCAGCACAATGGTCAGGACCTTCCAGAGCAGCACCGTTTTCCTCTTTGCCCGCCTATAGGCGCGCTTTCGTTCTCTGTGTTCCTCTTTCCGCTTGTCCATGTTGTCACTCCTCCTTGTCTGTGTGGAGCCGTCTTGTCCCTGGGCGGACAGTCCGGCCCTGGGGGGGCTTAGACGCCGTTTGAACATCGGCAACGTGGCCAGCGGCGGGGGGGGCGCCCCACCGGGTATGCGGCAATGCTCAAACAAGTCTTATTTTTATTGTACCGGACCCGGCCCCCCATTTGCAAGGGACAGGTGGGGGAGCTTGTCCAACGGCCGGGCTCAGTCCCGCCCGGCGCGGCAAACCCCCGCCGGACCTTCCGCCATTCATCAAACAGGCCCTAGGCGCTGTTTGAAAATTGGCAGTGTGCCCAGCGGCGAGGAATTTTCCCGTCAGGCAAGGCGATTTGACGCAGAAATACTTTGTGTATTTCAAGTCAAGTCAACGCCGTATGGCGGGAAAAAACCCGTCGATTGGGCATGTTGACAATTTTCAAACAAGCCCTAGTATAACCCAAAACAAAAAAATTCCTCGCCGCTTTCAAACAAGCCCCGCCTGCTCCCACACCCCGTCGTGCTCCGTGGCCACGCCGTACCAGCTCAGGCCGGTACCCATGGCGTGGCCCCAGGTGGGGTGCCGCTGGGCCACCATGCCCCAGGTGTTGTACCAGAACACATAGGTGATGTCCAGATGGCAGGGCAGAATCTCCTCAATGATGGCCCTCAGCCCCTCGAAGCCCTGGGGGATGCCCGCCACCTCGGGGAACAGCACCCGCACATAGCCCGGCCTTCCAGTCTCCTCCGCCCGGGCGTTGAGGCCGCAGCCCCGCAGGGTGTCGTTGATGGCCCTGGGGGTGAAGCTGTCCCCGCTGATGCGCAGCAGGGCGGCCAGCGCCGCCCGCCGCTCCTGGGCGGTGCTGCACACCGGGCGGTAGGGCAGCAGCTCCTCCACCCGCTCCAGGCCGAAGCCCTGGGCGGTGGCCAGGCTCATCTCCCGGGCGGTGTCCTCCAGCTCCTCCCGCCGCCGGTCCAGCTGGGCGCCGTAGGCGGCCAGCTCCCCCCGGTTGATGGTCCCCGGCCGCAGGTCGTACACCCCCAGGGGCCGCAGCAGGTCCGCCAAATGCTCCTCATGGCGCAGCCCCATCATTCCCCCTCCCCCTTCGTGATGGTCAGCGTCCCCAGCACCGGCAGCGTCACGCTGTCCAGGGGCAGGTCGGCCTCCGGCCGGACCAGGGCGCAGTTGGCCACCCCCTCCACGGAGAAGATCAGCGCGATCAGCTGGGCCCGGGGCAGGCCCCTGCCCAGCCGCTCCCCGGTGAACCAGCCCTCTACCCGCTCCCGCACCGCCTGGGCCACCGCGTCAAACTCCCTCCCCCTCTCCGGCCACAGCTTGACCGACAGCTCCACCGTCCGCAGGGTGGGGGCGTTCACCTTCACGTCCACCGCGATCTCCCGCACCTGGTCAAAGTAGGCCTGGAGCCGCTCCAGCAGCTCCTTCCCCGGGGGCCCTCCCGGGGCGGCGGGCACCAGGTCCACCGTCCCCACCCCCCGGTTTTTGGGCAGCACCGTCACCGCCGCCACCCCGTCGAAGGACATGGCCTCCTGGTAGTAGAAGGCGCTGTTGGCCCCGTTGGCCAGCCGGCGGTAGGTGGCCAGCACCCGCTCCCGCAGCTCCTCGTCCCCCTCCCGGTCCCGCCCGGTGACCAGGGCCTCCGGGTTGGCGCAGGCCGTGATGCCCAGGGGGGGCAGCGCCATGTACACAATGGCGCCCTGCTCCACGTTGCCCGCCGCGCCGGCCTGAGCGGCCCGCACCCGCGCCTGCCCGTACAGGCTTCCCGCCGGCACCGCCGCCTTCTCCTGGGTGAGGAAGCGCACCCCGGCGGCGGTCATGCACACGGTCCCCTCGGGTATCTCAACATCCTCCTGCCTGGCCTGGTCCACGTAGAAGCGCACCACCCCCTGGGCCGGGACGGCGGCGCGCCGCTCCACCCCCCGCAGGGCGGCGTGCCGGTCCAGGTCCTCTCCCTGGGCCGTCTGGGGGAAGCACTGCCTGCGGGTCCACTCCGCCTGGACGTACAGGCTGTAGAGCTGGGCGGCCACGGCGTAAAACCGCACCGCCAGCTCGCTGCTGCTCCCGGCGCTCTGGCCGGTCTGGGTCTGGAACTGGGCGGCCAGCCCCTGATAGATCTCCTCTAAGCTTGTCATTTCTTACTCCTCCAACTGTACCGTCACCTGGGTGCCCGCTTCCCGCAGCAGCAGCTCCACCGTCACCAGCAGCCGGCCGCCCTCCTGTCTCACCTGCGCCCCGGTCACCGCCAGCTGGGCCAGCTCAGCCAGGGCCTCCGCCGCGTACTGCCTGGCCAGGCTGTCCCAGGCGGAGGGCTTCACCCGCCGCAGCCGGTGCATCTGGCTGCCCAGCCTGGGCAGGAAGGGGAAGCTCCCCCGCCGGGCGGTGAGGCGGAAGAGCACCTCGCCCAGCGTCTCCTCGCCCCCCTGGGCGCGGGCCGCCCCGCCGGTCTCGTCGGCCACATAGTCCCCGTCTCTCAGCAGCAGGCTCATCTCATCCCACCCCCGCCAGAATTTCCCGCACGATGGCGGCGATATACTCCCGCAGGGGCATGCCCTGGACGAACACCTCGCTTTTCAGGTCCACCTCTCCCCCCTGAACCGCCGCCGTCTCCGCCTCAATGGTCACCGTCTCCCCCGACAGGGCCGCGCATCTTCCCCGTATGTCCACCCGGTCGGGGATGCCGCCGTCCTGCCGGGCCCCCACCACACAGGGGACCTCCCCCCTCCCCTGGATCACCAGCACCCGCTGGCCTACCCTGGGGGTCCAGAAGTAGCCCGCGGGGGAATAGACCTCCAGCCCCCGCCGCTCCCTGTCCAGCAGCACCGCCGTCTCGCCGCCGCTGATGGTGACAATACCGGTCTGTCCCTCGCCGCTCTCCGCCGGCCTCTTGTGCTGTCCGCTCAGCCACATGACAAACACCGCTCCTTTCCCTCTCCGCCCACGTTTTTTCTCTTTTTCTGGGATATGTCCCGGCCTCTTTGCCTCCGGCGGGTCCTGTCACGCTGCGGCGGCTGCGCGACGCGGTTCTAACTCCTCCGACTGCGGGAAAACCCATCCGGGGCCTCCGGCCCCTCCTTGGGCTTTCCCCTCCGCTCCGAAGTTAGCCCGCTGCTCCGCACGCCTCCGCGCTTCTTCGCTGTCACGCTGCGAAGCGGCCAGGGCGCTCGGTCGCTTT
>ERZ808037.1020-NODE-1020-length-20856-cov-3.723038_pt1 | contig 20856 bp, 13 predicted proteins | sample MGYA00380190_ERZ808037 | MGnify/ENA primary metagenome ERZ808037 (study PRJEB31490, sample SAMN06133399) | mouse gut metagenome | isolation source: J9 | host: mice | place: China: Chengdu | collected 2015-05 ... | reverse complement strand
GGCAGTTATGTATCCTGATATAATGATATTCCGAGAAAAGCTCTTCCAATTGGTTAAGCGGAGCAGAATGCTGCTTCCATCCTCCTGATGGATGTCCACATAGTGGTCCTTGCTTTCGCACCATAGGACTGTCCGGGGGCACACCTCTGCCCCTCCCACTTTCACCTTGGTCTGCTTCTCCTCCCACAGCTTCTTCAGAAAAACCACAGCCTCCAGCAGATCCGCCTCCAGCGTCCTCTTTCGGATAAAGTATCTGGGCTTTGCCAACATGGATTTCCACACATAGTCCTCATGGGCGCTGACAAAGATGAATTCCTTGCCGAAATTTCGTCTCTGCAGCCCCGCCACCAGCTCTATCCCCGATTTCTCCTCCAGCTCTATATCCACGAAATAGATGTCGTAATTCTCTATCTCCTGGTCATTGTCCTCTATCCTGTCCCTGTATGCCAGCCCCACAGCGAAATCTGCCCGCGCGGCCACGGTCTCCAATGCTTTCTGGAATATCCCAAGGAATTCCGGGGCATCGTCAATCAATATGGCTTTTACAACGCTTCTTTCCATGTAGGCACCTCCTCCCATGAAAGCGTTCTCTCCCCACGTACTACATTTTTATAATCATACAATATTTTGCACTGTTTTTCAAGCTTTTTAATATATGTCAAAGAATTTCTTATGCACCATCTTTGATGGACAGACAAGTCCTCTTGCCACGTATCATTTTTATTGTTGTTAGAATCAGGAAACTACATTATAATGGTAGCAGAGCCATTTCCAGCAAAGGGGCTTTTCTATGCAGAAAAAGACACACAACTACGATATCGTGGCTATTTCAAGGACGCGCTGCTGCGTCTGCGCGGCACAGCCGAACTGTCCGATGCGGAGATGATAGATCTGATGGGTTTTGTGAATAGGAACTGTCGAAAAATTGTAGACAATTCCATGCTATCATCACACATATTGCCAATGGGAACAAGAACGAAGAAAGGCTGGTGAATATAATGGGCGGAACAATAATTGAGACAGAATCCGAGAAATGGATGCGCCAGGGCATGCAGCAAGGCATGCAGCAGGGCATGCGCCAGGGCCAGGCAAAGATGATTTTCGAGCTGGGACAGGATGACGGCCAGGACGACGATACCATTTTAAGGAAGCTCCAGGAAAAGATAGGTCTGTCCCTGGAAGAAGCAAGAGACTGCCTGACAAAATATGGAAGACAGCTTGTCTGATTCAAAAAAGGCTGCTTCTGCCGAAGAAAGAACCCAAGGCATGACTCCATCACTCATACCGGTCTGCCTGAAGCCGGAATAAGCGGGCATATACGCCGTCCTGCTCCAAAAGCTCAAAATGCGAGCCCTGTTCGATGACGCGCCCATCGCCAATCACAAGAATCTTATCGGCCAGGGCATTGTTGGAGAGACGGTGGGAAATCGTGACAGAACCCTTGCCCTCGCTCAAGCGGTAGAGCTGCTCAAAGATTCTATCCTCCGAAATCGGGTCAAGAGCGGCGGAGGGCTCGTCCAAAATCATAAATTCGCTCTCCTTGAAATAGGCGCGGGCAAGGCTGACAATCTGCCACTGGCCGCCGGAGAGATTCTTGCCGTTATCGGCATAAAAACGGCCCAGCACGCTGTCAAAACCGTCCTCCCAATCCCGGATAATCGCGCTTGCCCCGCTGATGTCACAGGCCCTTTTCAGCTTTCCCTCATTGAACCTCTCCTCAAAGTCGGACAGCGCGATGATCTCGCGGAGCGGCAGACAGTAGGTGACATAATCCTGAAAGAGCACGCCGAAGACTTTCCGCACGGCATACACATCGTACTCCCTCAAGTCCACGCCATCCAGCCTGATGCAGCCTGCTTCCGGATCATAAAAGCGCAGCAGCAGCTTGATGATGGTGGATTTCCCCGTGCCGTTCAGCCCGATCAGCCCCACTTTCTCATGGGGCTCAATCGTAAAGGAGCAATCCCGCAGCACATATTCCTCCGTATTCGGATAGCGGAAAGAAACCTGGCAGAACTGGATTCTGGGATTGGCCGAGGGAAGCCTGTTGCCGCTTTTTTCGATTTCCGGACGGATATCCATGAACTCCTGCAGCTCAATCAAACGGGCATTGTTGTCCAGGAAACGGTTGACATTGTCCATCAATCCCTGTGCCTGGCCACGCAGACGGGACACCATGCTGAGGTTATATTGCAAATCGCCTATGCCGATCCGCTGGCCCGCCACATCCAGCACGGAGACTGCCAGCACCAGGAACTCGCTGGACACATTGACGATCATAATCAATGTATTGACGACATTGTGCCTGATGTCCTCGCGTCTATTGATACGGTAGAGCTTCTGCCATACCTCCCTGTACTTTTCGATAAAATACCCTCCGATACCGTTCAGCTTTATCTCAAACTGGATATCATTGTCGAGGAACACGCTGGCATAGTAATCTTTTTTCCGCTGGTCACGGAGCTGGTCTTTCTCCATCTGCAGCCGCCGTTCGGTATGCTTTTTGTTATAGAGCAGAAAGGGAACCAGAAGCAGCAGCGTAAGGATGCCCAGCCACCATTTGTAGGCGCAGACGATGAGCAGCGTAAGGATGACATTGATGGACGAGGAAAGGATGTGGGAAACCAGCCATGTCATCTGTCTCATAATGCCGAAATTGCTCCGTGCCTGCCGCACCCTGTCGCCCATCCCGGCAGAATCGAAGAACGACAGGTCCATCCTTGAAGTCTTCTCCATCATGACCGTCTCAATATAGAACTGCAGCTCGTCGCCGTAACGGCTGCTCACATAGACATCGAACTGTGCCAGCAGATAAGAAAGAAGCTTCAGGGCAAGATAAGCAAAAAGGCAGATGGCGACCGTCTGTCTGCCGGTTCGATAGTCGACTATGCCGTTCAGCACCTCTTTCCAGAGCCAGATATTCACAACAGGAATCACGGTGGTGGAAAGCAGAACCAGTAGCTTCATGGAAAAATAGAACTTAGAAGCAAGAAAGCTTGTCCTGACGCCGAACCATATGTTGCGGAGCAGACCGGAAAAGAATCTCTTTCTCTTAATCATGCCATTCTGCTTCCCTTCTTTATCATATTCATTATGGATGAAATTTACCACGGCGTATCAGATATTGCTGCTTTTGCCGCGTACTTCTTGTGCTGGAAATCGTACAGCTTTGCGTAAAGCCCACCAAGCATGACCAGCTCGTGGTGCGTGCCTTGCTCAGTAATCTTGCCGCCATCGATGACGATTATTTTATTCGACAGCTTTGCGCTCGATATTCTATGCGAAATCATAATTCCGGTCTTGCAATCGGATATCTTTTCAAAATTCTTGAATATAGCATCCTCTGCCTCAGCGTCCAGCGCAGCGGACGGCTCATCAAATATGACGATGGGCGAATCCTTGAAATACGCACGGGCCAGGGCGACCTTCTGCCACTGCCCCCTGGAAAGCTCTGTCCCTCTGTCGTCAAACTGGCGGGTCATGAACGAATCCAGTCCATTTTCCAGCTTCGGTTCCAAATCCCCGAGAACCCCGCTCTTCCTGAGCGCCCCCTCAATCTGCCCACTCTCCCCCATCCGCCCGATATCGGAAAGGGCGATATTTTCACGCAGAGTCAGCGGATACTGCGCAAAAGTCTGGAAAAGCACCGAAAAAAGCCTGCGGATGTCCTTCCTGTCATATTCCGCCATAGGGAATCCATTGATGAGAATCCGCCCCTGCTCCACCTCATACAGCCCCAGCATCAACTTGATGATCGTAGACTTGCCGGATCCATTGATGCCGACAATCGAGAGCCTGTCCCCTTTATCCAGCGTGAACGAGACCCCATTGAGCACGTACCGGTCGGTAGAGGGATACCTGAAATAGACCTCATCAAAGACAAGGGATTCAAAAGATTCCAGTCTCCTCTTCCCTTTCCCGTCATCTGCCGTAGCCAGCCCGAAGAACGCAAAGACATATCCCATGTTCTGGGCGGTGCGCAGAATCCCGTACAAAAAAGTGCCCGCGGCATTTTCAAAAGAAATGGTGGCCGAAACGGCAAGGCTGATATACAGCGTGGCGTCACCGATTCCAATCTCCCCGGAAACTGCCCTCCAGACGACGAAAGCGCTGAACAGGATTTCCCCGCTCCGCATGATAAGCTCAGAAACCAGCGCCATGGCCATCCTCTTCTTATCAATCTCTTTGTTCGCTTTGCGGTACTGCTCCTTTTCGGCATCATACCGTCATTTGATTGAGTCTGTCAGATTGTACATCCTTACGTCCTTCGCGGGCCAGGGGTCGGTAAGCATCCAGCGATAATAGGAGAACCTCCGCACATCCGGCGCAGTTCTTCGGCGAAGCTGGTCAGCCGTCTTCCGGAAATGGTACTGGCAGAGCAGCCCCGGAACCGTCAACAGGAGGAACAGGAGCGAGAACCAAAGGTGGAAAGAAGCGATTGCCGAAAAGCTGACAACGAACGCCGCCGACTCCGAAACAGCCTGCACGACGAAATTCGGGAAATTGACCGCGACTGCTTTCAAATGGTTCACTTCGTCGACCAGATCCTTGCCCCGGCTGGTATCGAGAAACGACAACGGAAGCTTGTCCAAAGCACATGAGACGTCAAGGGCATATCGGTTCTCTGCTTTTTGCCTGATCAGAGCATTGCACAGCCCCGCAGAGGACTTTGCCGCCCGAGCCGCCACAAGCATTGCCATATATCCGCCTGTGAGGAGCAGCAGATTCTGAAAAGATGTCTGCGAAGAAGCCAGACGATTCAATATCTCTTTCAGAATATACGCATCCACAAGCGGCAAAATGGAGCAGAACAGATTCATCAGCAAATAGACCAAAATCAGCAGCCCACTGGATCTATACAGTAATTGAAAAGTAAATTGAAAGGTTTTGAACAGGTTCCGCATCCCTCTCGCCTCTTTCCGCCCAGTTCAGTCTACAATCAATGCCCTCCAGAAAACATGGAGTTTACATGGCAGGCATTACTTTCCTACGCTCAGCATAGCATATTTACAGTGAATTGTAGAGCAATGATTCATTGCATTAGCTTCGAATGTCCCTGTTCGACACCATAAGTTGCCACTGCCGAAACCCGGGAACATTCTGTTGCCGTTTGGTGAGCTCATTTATAAACGCAAAAAGGCCTAACGTGGTCCGCATTCCTTTACAAAGTCGATATTCCGCATACGGTCAATCAGCGCCAGCAGCTCCTGTTTCCTGGGCAGATCCAGGAACCGTTCCATGGTCGTGAAGAAAGACGAGTACAGAACATCCACGCCCTCCGCCTCTATTTTCCCATACAGTTCGTCAATCCTCCGAAAAATGTCGATTTCATGCTCCCTGTTCGACACCATGAGCTGCCGCAGCATGAACCCCAGGGCATTCAGCTGCCGATCGGACACGATATCATGCAGCCCGCGGACATCTATCCACTCATCACCAATCCGGATGAATCCCATGACGGAGACCTCCAGCTTTTCACTGGGGCTCCCCTGTGGATAGGAAGAGAATCCCCCGGCGCAAAGGATGCGGCTCTGTGTCCAGTCGGCCGGTTGGGGGATGTCCGTACAGGTACCGTGCGCGGAACAGATCTCCTTGGATCTGGCCGTCACGTCCTGGATCAGGTAATCTTCCATCTTGTAGACCCTGTCGGCAACGGAAAGGTATTCCCCGCTCCCCCCGATGACAAGGATGGTGGAGACCCCTTTCCTTTCATAAAGCTCATTGACCCGGTCGGTGAAAGGCGTGATCGGCTCTCTCTCGATCAGCTCTTTCATCATGATGTCACGGATCATGAAGTTCGTGGCGCTTCTGTCCTCATCGATGAGGAGCAGCTTCGCTCCGCAGTCCACAGCCTCCATGATATTGGCCGCCTGGGAGACGGAACCGGATGCGTGATTCGTGGAGAAATCCCTCGTGTCTCCTCCGGGAATCCATTTGAGAAAGGGGAAGATATTGACATGCTTCACGCTCCGGCCATCCTCTGCGGATATAGTGACAGCGCTTTCATCCGTGATGCACAATTCCCGCCCGTCCCCGGGAACATGATCGTATATCCCGGCGGATATGGCGTCCAGCAAGGTGGATTTTCCCGAATAGCCGCCTCCCGTGATGACGGTGACGCCTTTTCTGATTCCCATGCCGCGCACGCCATGGATTTCGATTTCATTATCCGTGGCGGACTTGAAAGGAACCGCGCTTTTTAAGGGCAAATCCGTTCCGTCCAGACGCGGGAGAATGCTTCCGTTCGCCACAAAGGCACAGTAATCGCTGTCCCTCAGCCAGGCGCGGATGGAGGACTGCTTTTCTGCAAGTTCCAGCGCCTGGCCCAGGCGTACAGCATCAAATTCTGCAGCGAACCGGTTCACCGCATCAGGGAAGTCCTTGCACAGCATCCTGATGACTTTGCGGAGACTCCGTTCGGGAAGCTGTATCAGCAAGCGGATGCACAGGCACATCTTCGGGGGCGGGAGCTGGCCCTCCGGCAGCAGATACACGGTGGAGCCTGAGCCATGTCTGTAATCCCGCTGAGGGCATGTGGCAAAAAAGCCTGCATTTCTTGTCAGGATCTCGCCGCCGGGGACAGGGAGATAATACCTGCCGTTTTCGTTGTCGGGGCGGGAGCGGTTGTACAGCATGGCGTTGAGCTCGTCGATATATCTCAGGAATTCGCGCAGGCAAAAATCTGCCGCGTGAACCTGCACCGGCTTCCCGGGCGCATTTATCCCCAGGCTCTCACATGGAATCGATATTGTGACCGTGGGCTTATCCTGTGCCAGTTTGTGCGTCCTGGTTATATGGAATCCGATATCTCCGGCATAGTATACAGAAGAATATTCGACTGAGCTTTCACCGGAGGAATCGATTACGTTCATCCCGCCCTCATACATGCTTTCATAAGTGGTCGTTTTGGGCTGCATTGCTAATAATATGTTTTTTAGTCTTTTCATGGTTTCCCTTTCTTCTGCGCCATAAAGCATCATGCATGTGCAGAGCCCATGGCGGCCTGACATTGTTTTGTGTGCTGTTTCGCGGTACTAAAGCAGGTCAGGGAGAACAAATGCGGGGGATTGCCGGATTTTTCAGCGCCGGATCGTAGCCATCGATATGCGGAAGCATATAAAAAAGACATACTTTCCGTATGTCTTCAGCCTTTCTGCAATCAGATATGGAAGCCTGCCAGGCAGGTCGTTTGGATTCCTTTGATTCCTTACAGGAGCCTCTGCAAAGAAGCGGCTAATATGACATTTTTCCCATATGAATTTGTTCTCGTCATATTAATCACCTCTTTTCTTTCTTCCTACTTTGTAAGAATTATCTTAGCATCCGCTGTGCGCTTTGTCAAGAACAATTCCCGCCTGTAAGAGGAATTCCATTCTTCCCCATTCATTATATGTAGTAATCTGCCTGCTGGTGGAACATCTGCGCATATAGCTTGTCGTTTCTTAACAATTCCTGATGCGTCCCCATTTCCACCAGCTCTGCCCGGTCAAGAACCAGGACTTTGTCCGAAAACCGGGTGCTCGCCATCCTGTGCGATATAAAGATGACAGTATTCGATCCCACAGCATCGAATATCTCCCGGAACAGCCTGCTTTCCGCAAGGGGATCCACTGCTGCCGTGGGCTCGTCCAGGATGAGCGTCCCTGTATCCTTGCAAAGGGCCCGCGCGATCACGAACCGCTGCTCCTCCCCTCCGGACAGCTCCACCCCGTCCTCATAGTGCCTTTTGCTGTAGCCCCTCTCCAGTCCAAGCCCCTTTATCTTATGGTACAGTCCTGTCTTGGCCAGGGCACCGTCCATATTTTTTTCATTTTCCACATGGTTGAATACCAGGTTCTCCCGCAGGGTATAAGGATACATGACATAGTCCTGGAATACCGGCGCAAAAAGCGACTGGTAAAAATCATAATCGTACTCCCGTATGTCCACGCCGTCATACAGGATGCTCCCCTCCGTGGGGTCATACAGCCGCAGCATGAGCTTGATCAGGGTCGATTTACCGGCTCCGTTATTCCCCACGATAGAAACTGTCTCTCCCTTTCTGATGACAAAGCTGACATTCTCCAGCGCATACTCTTCCCTGTTGGGATATCTGAAAGAGACATTCCTGAATTCTATCGACTCATCGCCAGATTCAGGGCTCTGCCGCAGGCTGCCGGACTCCCTCATGGTTTCCTTTCTCTTCAGGAAATCCTCAAAATCCCTATAGTACAGCGATATGTCATGAAGGAAGCTTATCGCATCCGCAATGGAGGAAATGGAATCCGTTATGAGCCTCGTCGCATTGATATACATCACAAAACTGCTCAGGACGATATATCCTGACTTGTATTTCTGGATCGACACCACATATATGAGCACCAGCTGGATGCATTTCAGCATCCCAAGCAGAATGCCGTACCTGAACACTGTCCTCTGTATCTTCAGGTCGATTTTGTGGACTTGCTGATTTTCATGGCGGACTTTCTCCCGGAACCATTTCCCGGAATGGAATATCCTCAGTTCCCGCCCTGCCTTAAAATCATACATCAGCTCCCTGAGGTATTTCTGTCGCTTCGTGTTCTCAGATTTCTTCGTCTCAAGCCTGTATTCTGTTTCGTCCTGTCTGGCCTTGACCAACATGGATATGATATGGATAGCGACAATCATGAGGAACAGCTTCCAGTCCACCGAGACAAGGACACAGCTCATGAGGGCACACGAGATTGTCTTGCTCAATATGGTGCAGAATATTTGATAATCCACTCCGGAAAAATGATAGATATTATCAAACACCTTATAATATTCGTCAATACTTTCCTCATCTTCGCAGTCCCTCATGTCAAGGCGGGCGGCTTTTCCGTTCAAGTCATAGTACAAAGTATTTTTGGCCCTGATTCCGTAGTCTGAACGGCTGCGCTGCAACATCTGGATCACTATGCCCAATGCCGCTGTCAATCCTGATACAGACAGCAGGAATAGGAATATCTTATTGAAACCGGACTGCGCCGCAATCATCTGGATGACCGCAGCCGGCATGACGATCCCCACCAGCTTTTCGCTTTCCGTGCACAGTCCAAGAAAGATATCCATTAAAATAAGGGCCTTATTCTTCCGGAAGAACATCCTCGATATCTTCCGGGAAGCATGTACAGTGTCTGAAATATAATTTATGAACTTCATCATGCCCTCCCTTGCAGGCTAGCGATACAGCATCGCCTGTGCATTGAACATCTCCCTGTATTCCGGGCTGGATTCCATCAGCTCATCGTGGGTGCCTGCCGCTTTCACAGAACCCTCCTGCAGCAATAATACACGGTCGCAGATGCGGCAGCTGGACAATCGATGGGATATGAATATGACACTTCTGTCATGTGTCAGCTTTCTGAGTTTCTGGTATATCTCATATTCGCTCTGAGGGGACAGCGCCGCTGTGGGTTCGTCCAAAATGACCACAGGCGCATCCTTGCATAATGCCCTTGCCATCGCAAGCTTCTGGTTCTCGCCCCCTGACAGCTCTATCCCGTCCTCACTGAATATCTGGGAGATATAGGTCTCCGGCCCAATGTGCCCCAGCCCGATTTCATCCAGCATCCCTTTGCATACATCCCGGGGGATGCCTTTTCCCATATCGATGTTCTCCCCGACGGAAAAGTTAAAGATGGTATAATCCTGAAATATCATGCTGAACAGCGGCAGATAGTTCACCCTCTCCGGTTCTATCGCTTTTCCGTTGATCAATATCTGGCCCTCTGTGGGCAGATATAGTCCCGCCAGCAGCTTGACCAGGGTGCTCTTTCCCGCGCCGTTTTCTCCGATCAGGGACAGCTTTTCGTTCCTGTGCAGAGTGAAGCTGACATGGTTCAGGGCATTCTTGTCTTCTCCTGAATAGCGAAAAGAGACGTCACGGAATTCAATGGATTCCAGTTCCTCCGCAAAGGCCTCCCTGGATATGGCCTCCGTCTCCATCCCCAGGCACAGCTTCAGTCCATCGATGTATTGGTTGTTCTTATACACATCGATCAATGCTTCCAATAAACGGGTGATGGACGAGCTGAGGGAAAGCAGCGCAGAGACATGCAGCATGAAATCACCGGCTGTCAATTCCCCCTGGAAGAACAGATAAGCACAGTAGGAGTATACTGTAGCCATCTGTATCCCATTCAACAGGCATACCCCTATATAAGCTTTCTTCTCTTTTTTGTTGAAGCTCCGGAGCACCTTGAAGTACTTCTCGTTATATTCCTCCATTTTTTCAACCACGAAATCCTGGAGGATATAAGACCTCACTTCCTTGGCGCGGCTTTTCTCCGTAAGCCAGTAGCGGGCATGCTCCAGCTGTCTGCCCACTGCCGTCTCCTTATTGAAAGACTCCACCTCGTACCTTGACTGCATCACATAGCAGGCTGCATTTGCAATGATCACCAGGAACAGAATAGCGGAAACCCACCATCCCAGCGCAACGGAGATTACCCCTACTCCCGAGATCACAAGCAGCGCGGAGGCCACATTCACCAGGCCGTCCGTGTATACCGCCAGGTAGTTTCTGGCCAGGCATTTATAGGACATCTCGAACTGCTGGATTGTATCCGCATTCTCGATTTTCTCATAGGGAATCTCAACGCTTAATTCCGCCAGCTTTGTCTCAAGTTCTGTATTGACATCGAAAAAAGCATTGTCCCTTTTCCGGTTTATGTAGTCTTTTATCCTTTCCACCATTTCGCTGGAACAGATGCAGATAAGCACCCATAGAACGGCTTTGCCATATTCTCCCTCCGCCATATAGTCCAGGAGATATTTGAAAAAATATATCCATAGGAAGGATACCGCCGCCCCCAGGATGCTGTCGGAGGCCGTCAGGATGAAAATGCTCTTTTTTATATTCCAGATGGTCTGTATATAGAAAAGGAAACCGGATATATTATGCCTTATAAAGTATGATATATTGCTCATATGAAAACGAAATCTCCTGTATAACATTGCGTTAAGATAAACTGTTCTTATTTTGATTATAGGTTACCGGAAGCACACCGGCAAGTAGGGAATTTGATTATAGTGAAACTCGCCAGACGAGACTCCACCCTTTCGGATATCTGCGAAAATTTAATGGAAATATCCATAAAAATGTGGTAGACTAATAACAAAGCAGAGAAAGCCGGGTGATGCAGCTATGCAGAGATTGAAGCCATTGAATGATTTTATATTTGGAAAGACTTTTGGGGAAAAGGGTGACAAGGTGCAGCAAAATGACATTTCTTGCCAATGATAAGGAAGTGCTCCGGTTATATAATATGCGTGAGATGGCTCAGATTGATTACAACAGCGGCATGAAGAAAGCAAAGGATCAAAGAAGTGTCGAAATTGCCCAAAATATGAAAGCCGAGGGGGAGCCTATAGAAAAAATTATCAGATATACTGGTCTTACGAAAGAGTGTATAGAAAATCTAAAAGCATGACCAAATGCATAAGCTATGAACAAGGCGGATACCTTAGACAATGGGGTATCCGCTATTCTATAATAGCCCTTATGATTATAGAATCATCTCTTAGATTCTATAATAGCCCTTTCGATTATAGAATCAGCCCTTAGATTCTATAATAACAGCTCTGCATCTCATACAGCTCTCTGTATATCCCTCTCTCCCTGGCCATCAATTCCTCATGGCTCCCCTCCTCTGCCACCCTCCCATGGTCGAGCACGACGATTTTCTGGGCGAAGCGCGTGTTCCCCAATCTGTGGGAAATCAGGATGCCGAAACGCCCCTCCCCGGGGCCGCATATCAATTGGTTGATTTCATATTCCATCAGGGAATCCAGCGCCGAAGTGGGCTCGTCAAAGATAAGGGCGGCCTCCTCGCCCTTCGCATAAGCCCTTGCGATAGCAAGCTTCTGCTCTTCACCGCCGGAAAACAGCACTCCCTCTTCATGGAACCTCTTTGTATAGTCCGTCTCAAGCCCCCGGGCCAGCCCGCTGATTTTCGCCTGAAGCCCTACCTTTTCCAGAATCTGTTCCAGCCGAATCCCGTCCACTTCCCTGCCCAGGCATATGTTCTCCCTCACTGTAAAGGCGAACAGCTTGAAGTCCTGGAACACAGGGGCGAACAGGCAGATATATTCCTGGTAATCATACTCATAAATGCTCTTCCCGTCCAACAGGATGTCGCCCTCAGAGACCCTGTACAGGCGCAGCAGAAGCTTCACGAAGGTGCTCTTCCCTGCCCCGTTCTCCCCCACGATGGCTGTGACCTGGTCCGTATCCAGCTTCAAAGATACATCATGCAACGCATCCTCCTCCCTGTTGGGATATCGGAAGCTGACGTTCCGGAATTCCACCGTGTGCACCTTCCCAGGAGCCGAATCCCGGCCCTCCCGATCCCTCTCCGGCAGCTCCATATATCTTGCATAGTCCTCATAGTAGTATGCCGCCCTACGCACATAGGAAAAGGCGGTTGATATCATGTACAGCCCTTGGGTCATCTCATGCGCCGCCCCCGTGAACACCAGGAAGCTGGCGATGGGCAGGCTCCCCGCCAGGAACTGCCGCATGGCTATCAGGTATACCGCCACGGTTCTGATCAGTGCCAGAAGGGCGCATACCATGCTGTCGACCAAATCTATGTCCTCCTTCTTCTTCCTTGCGTCCAGGATCTCGGAGGTCAGCCCGGACCGTTTCCGAAGCAGGAACTCCCTGGCCGGATGGAACACCATGTCCCTCAACGCTTTCTGGTCGAAGAACAGACTGTCCAGATGCTTCCTGCGGCCAGAGGCCACGGAAACCCTTCCGTCCTGTTCATGCCCTTTCTTCGATGTCCACAGCGCGTCCCATAGGCACTCAAGAACCACCGTTGCCGCCACCACCAGCGCCACCAGAATATGGACACGGGAAAAGACCAGGAATACGACCAGAATCTTGATTGCATTGCAGAGAACCACATTGAGCAGCATATAGGTGACATCGCCTGTCTCCCATATGCTGTCTCTGGCCCTATAGTATTTCGCCATCTCCTCGCTCTGCTCTGTGTCGATGTAGTCCGCGTCCATCGCCTTGCAGTTCAGCTTCCACAGCTGATAATTCGTCATCTCGCTGGCGCGCATATTAAGATTCCAGCGCGTATGCTCCCACCCATAAGAGATTAACGCCAATGCCACATTGATGGCTGCCGCCGCAATCAGTGCCTTGCCGGTCCCCTCCCCCATGGTCACCAGCGTCAGCACCGCCGCCGGCAGGAACAGGCTCACCAACGTCCGGAGGAGCTGCAGCAGCCCGGTCAGGACATCGAGCTGCACTTGCCTTTTGTCAAATTTCATCTCCTCGCGGAACATGTAAGAAATGCACTTCATCATATTCTTCATATCAATCCCCCAGCTTGCCTTTCTTCCGTCCTTTCTCCTTCATGTATACCACTCCGCCTGCTTTGCATACATCTCCGCATACAGGAGGCCGTCCTGCATCAAGGCCTCATGGCTCCCGTCCTCCACGAGCCTGCCCGCCTGGAACACCAGGATCCGGCCGCAGAGCCTGGAGCCTGAGAGGCGGTGGGAGATCAGGAAGACGGTCTTCCCCTCCGTCACCTGAGCGAACCTCTGGTAGATGTCGTGTTCACTGCGGGGCGACAGGGCGGCAGTGGGCTCGTCCAGGATGAAAATGGCGGAGTCCCTGTTCAGCGTGCGTGCTATGGCCAGCTTCTGGGCCTCCCCGCCGGACAGCGCCACTCCCTCCGGGTCGAACTGCTGGGTCAGGTAGGTGCGCTCCTGTCTCGGCAGCTTCTCCACCACTTCCTTCAGCCCCGCCTTGTCAAGGCTCTCCATGGCAGCTGCCGTCTCTGCTTCGGAAGGCTCCTCCCTAAACAGAATGTTCTCAAGGATGCTGAAGCCGAAAATCTGGTAGTCCTGGGGCAGCACGGCGAACAGCTTCTTATAGCTGTCATAGTCCAGATCTTCAATGTCTCTTCCATTGTATAAAATCTTCCCGCTAGTGGGCCTGTACAGCCCCAGCATCAGCCCGATGAACGTGGACTTCCCCGCGCCGTTGGGCCCTACGATGGATATCTTCTCCCCGCATCCAATCCGTAGGCTCACATCCTCCAAGGCATAGTTCTCCGAACCTGGGTAACGGTAGGAGACATGGACGAATTCAATGGTCATCCCCCTTTCGAAGCCTTCCGCCTCCTCTGTGCCCGTATGGGTGCTGGTCATGTCTAAAAATGTCCTGACATGGCTCAGGCGTTCTGCCTTCATCTGGTATCCCACCGCAAGGGAAGCGACGTTCCTCACTCCCTCCGAGAACCGAAACATGGCGTTCACGGTGACGGTAAATGCCCCCACGGTCAAGGCTCCCATCGCAAACCGTAGGATGGCGCTTGCATAAAATACCAGCGACAGGATACTGCCTGCCATGTTTGTCAGCCCTACCGCCCTCACCCGGGACTTCCCGTACTTCCTAAACAGTACATAATATTCCTCCCTGACGTGTGCCTGCTTTTCTGTCAGGAACCCCTTCAGGTCGAACATCCGAATCTCCTTCCCATACTCGGGATCCATCAGTTGGTAGTTCAGGTAGCCAAGCATGCGTTCCATCGGCGTATCCAGCTCCGATTCCTCCATGGTGTTCTTATCGATTCTCCGCTCTGCTGCCACATGAATTGCCACAACGGCAACGAGGAATCCCAACACCCATAGCGGCATCTCCCGGAGCAGGTACAGGTACCCCCACAGCTCCGCCAGGCCGAACACGATGGAGACCGTGTCCCCCAGATAGCCGGATATGCTGTTCTCCTCCCCGCATTTCCGGGCCAACTCATACTGCTCGAACACTTTGGGATGCTCCAGTTGCTCTTGTCTCAGGGTCGTAGTCTTCTCCACCAGCATATGGTTCAGCCTGGCCGAGAAGATTTCCTGGTGGACATTGCTGTACTTGGTGAACAGGGCTTCTATGCAGGCATTCAGGAACTCCCACAGAGCGAAAGCCACGATAAAGGACACGGCCCGCTCCCGCCTGTCCTCCACCAGGCTGTCCAGTATCAGCCCCGGGAAGATGACCACGACAAACGCATTGAGGGTGCTGAATATCCGGGGCAGGATCACCAGGAAGATGCCCATCGGATCCAGCCGCCACTGCAGCTTCATGAAGTAGGAATAGCTTTCAAAGATATTTCTGATTGACGCGACAAATTTTTTCATTATACTTTCCGTTCTAACGCCTTTTTCTGCCAGTTTTTTCTGATAAATACAGGATACAATAGAAAGCCGGATATTACGAGTAGGCAGAATGATTATAGCCATTTATGGAACCGCATCTATACTCATGAGCGGATTAAATCTGCCGCAATGTCCCTGGGGCTTTTCGCTCGCGAGTCGGTAACAAGGAAGAAGGGCATTCATGGTAAGCTTTAGTGATTGTCAGTATAAGTTAAGATGAAAAGAATTTGCCAGGAAATCGCAGGGCCGGAGAGTCCGGCGATGATTTTCCTGGCAAAGCATGTGTTTTTCAATTTTTAAAACTGGAACTTCGCAATTCCGTAAATCGGAATCGTGATTATATTATCGGCTTTTCCGCCGCAGGTGCTGCCTTTTGCATACAGAACATAATCCGCTTTTTTCTTCTCCAATGCTTCCGCTGCAGTCTTTCCGCTGTTTTTTCCGGATTTTACTTCAACCGCATATGTCCTTTCCGATGCCAGCCCTTTTACATAAAAATCAATTTCGCCGTTGCCCAGGGTCGCAAAAGCAGGGGTTTCCAGCGCAATCTCGCTGGGGTGGCTAATCCGGCGCCTTAAATCAAGATAGACAAAGTTTTCGTTTAGAATGCCGGATACCGTAGCTTTGGGTGCGCCTGACTTTGTTAAAAATAAATTTGTAAGCCCCATGTCCAAAAAGTAGCATCTTGCCTTGGCCTTGAAATCCAAAAGGCTGCATTCGGGCAGCTTTCCGGCAAACCCTATGACCCCGGCGCTGTACAGCCAGTCGATGGCCCTGTTTACCGACACCTTAGTTATATTGCTGGAATAATCTTTCACGACAATGCCCTGGAGCTCCTCGCTGAAGCTGTCTTTGTCGAATCCTTTCTTCTCTTTGGCCAGGATGCGGGCAACACCGGTAAAGATATTCTCGTAGACAGCGGCATCCAATATGTCTTCAAAATACCTTCTGCTCTCATTGGTAAACAGACGGATGATTTTAAGCAGTTCTGCCTGACAGTCCTGCAGGGGCGCATTTTCCAGATATTTCAGGACAACGCTGGGATACCCGCCAATCGCGCAGTAATCGTCATATAGCTTCTGCAGCTCCTGATAGGTTCTCGTGTCGCTCCCTCCGTACAGGCTCATCTCCTCATACAGCTCAATGCGGTCAAGAGCTGTCAGGAATTCTTCGAATCCAAGTGTGCGGATTTCAAGATAATCCAGGTCGCCGGAAGAATACTTGAACTCCTTTTTCAAAATTCTTCCTAAATAACTCCCCGTAATGATGAAGTCACATTTCAGCGTGCGCGTGAATTCCCGGATGCGGTTGTAAATGTCTGCCGATTCCTGGATTTCATCAATAATTACGACCGTGTGGTCTGAATCTTCAAAATCGGGCCGGTGCCTTTTTATCAGCTCATAGATTGGATTCTGGTACCTTTTCCCCGCTTTCATTTCCTGCCATAGTTCCCGGTACTGTTCCAAAAAAAGTTCCCCGGAAAGATCCATCAGGTTTATATATATCTTTTGTCTGTACTGTTCATCCGCAAATCGGTTTACAATATAGGTTTTGCCTACCTGCCTTGCACCGGATACTTCCAGGGTGGAATGATTCGGGCGCTTTTTCCAGGCCGTCAGCTCGTCATACGCTTTCCGCTTCAGGTACATCGCAAACCCTCTCCTTTCTGCCAGAGCCTTTTATCAGAAGCGAAGAAAATGCTTCTGATAAGACATATTTCAGGCTTATTATACAACGGAAAAAGCATAATTGGTAGGCTTTATGATAATTTTCCTATCTGGCTCTCATTCTCCGGAATCATTTCCGTTCATTGCTGACCTTGTAGCAGAAATCCGCGCTGGGTCTCCCACATCTCCCTGTAGAGGCCATCTCTTTGCAGCAGTTCCTCATGGGTGCCCTCCTCCGCCAGTCTGCCGCCTTGCATCACCAGGATGCGGTCTGCCAGCCGGGCCGAGCCCAGTCTGTGGGATACGATGATAGCCGTCTTTCCACGGGCCATCTCCAGGAACCTATGGTATACGGCGCTTTCCGACAGGGCATCCAGGGCCGCCGTGGGCTCGTCCAGCACGATGATCTCATGCTCACGGTACCTCCCCCGGGCGATTGCCACCTGCTGCCAGAGTCCGCCGGAGAGCTCCACGCCGCCGAATTCCCGGGAGAGCATGACGCTGCCGCAGTTTCTGTCCATCTCCGGCGCCAGGCAGGTGCCCTCCAACAGCTCTTCAGGCTTTTTCGTGCCTGTAAAATCGCTGATTCTCACATTTTCGGACAGGGTCATCTGGTAGCGTCCGAAGTTCTGGAAGACCGCTGACATGTGCTTCTGGTATGTTTTGGGGTTCACGGCATGGGTCTCCAGCCCTCCGATGGCGACGCTGCCGGAAGTGGGCTGGTAGATGCCCAGCAGCAGCTTGGCCAGGGTGGATTTCCCCGCGCCGTTCTCTCCCACGATGGCGACGTGCTGCCCCTGGGGAATCCGGAGACTGACTTCCTCCACGGAAAGCCGCCCCGCATCGGGATAGGCAAAAGAAACTCTGTCCAGCACGATTCCTTTGCCGAAATCAGGGGCGGCATGTTCTGGATTCCCTTTTTCCGCGGAATGCCTTTTCTCCGTGGAATGCCTTTTCTCCGTGGAATGCCCCTTTTCCGTTTCCCCGCCCCGCTCCAAAAAGGCCACAAAGCTCTCCACCTCCGGAAGCTCCGCCACGGTGCTGCCGATGAAGCCGCACACCATGGCGAACATCATGTCGAACAGCTTATTCAGGGAATTGTAGACGGCGGCAAAGGCCCCCACGGACACGCTGCCGTCCAGCACGCTGGCCACCAGCAAGACCAGCGCCCCCAGATAGCCCGCCAGGCTCACCGTATTCTGAGAGAGGCTAAGCAGGTTGGACTGGGTCTTCACCCGGACTTCCTCCCTGCCCAGGCGCTCCCACTCTCCGGCGGCTTTGCCGAAGAAGAAGCCCGCGGCTCCCAGAACCCTGGTCTCCCGGAAATACTGCCTGTCCGTGACGCAGTCCTTGTAGGCCCGATAGCGTCTGCGCAGGGGCGCGGCGGTGTCCTCAAATTTCGCGTAAATGTTCCGCTGCATGTACAGCGTGGCCCCCGCGGGCAGAAAAGCGGCCACGATACAAAGCAGCAGCCAGGGATTCAGCGATTGCATATAGAAGCACAGAAAAATAAGATACGGCGGAACCATGTCAACGATTCCGATCAAATGGAACACAAAGGCTCCCGCTCCCTCCAGCCCTTTCTCCGCTTTCCCGATTTCGTCCAGCGCGGCGCTGCTCTCAAATTCTATGGGGGCAAGGCCGGAGATGACCTTATGATAGGCAGACCGGAACTGTTCCCCGCAGATCTTCAGATACTCTTCCAATATATAGTTGAACCCTGTGTTCAGCAGCTGGTTGCCGATGATGCCCGACACATACAGCAGCGCCCACAGCAGCAGCCCTCTGCTCAGCTCCCTTTCCCTTGCCGCGGCCACCAGGGCATCCACGAATCCGGCCAGCAGAACCGTGTTCGCCGCCAGCACTGCCGACTGTAAGATGCCGGACACGTTCACCGCCCAGAAGCGCAGCGGGGCAGCCCGGTAGGCCATGGGGAGCATGACCCTGACTGTGTGCAGACCTGTGACCTTTCTCATAGGTACCACTCCCTTTGCTTTTCATACATTTCGCTGTAAATCCCCTGTCTCTCCATCAGCACACTGTGGCCGCCCTCCTCCATGACTCTGCCGTCCTCTATCACGAAGATGCAGTCGCTCAGCCAGGCGGCTCCCAGCCTGTGGGTGATCATGATGGTGGTCTCGTTCTGATTCATGTCTGAAAATTGACGGTATACCGTCTGCTCCTGGACGGGATCCATGGCCGCCGTGGGCTCGTCCAGGATTCGGACGGATGCCCTGCCGCACTCCATCCTGGCCATGGCCACCCTCTGCCATTCCCCGCCGGAGAGGTCGACGGAAACTTCGGAGAGCTTTCCCAGCTCCGTGTCCAGGCCATCTGGCAGTTTCTCCAGCAAGCCCCCCAGCCCCGCTTTGGAAGCCGCCTGGCGGACTCTGTCTGCCGCGGGCTCTGCCCACAATCCCTTTCCTGGTTCCGCTGCTTTCATCCCATCTGCGCTCCGGACACCAGCGCCAACCGTTTTCTTCCCGGCATCCATCCCGCCTTTTGATCCGGCTTTTTCGACCGGACGGTTTTCCCCTGGGCCAGCTGCCCTTTCCGGCTGGCCGATATATGCATACGTTTTCTGTATGGCCCTGTCCCCCAGAGCGATATTTTCATAGACGGACACGGGATACCTCGCGTAGTCCTGGAAAAGCACCGCGAACATGCCCCATATCTGCCCGGGGTCGTATTCCCGGATGTTCCTGTCATTCAGCAGAATCTCTCCTCCGTCCGGCTCGTACAGGCGCAGAATCAGCTTCACTATGGTGGACTTCCCGCATCCGTTCCTACCGGCAAAGGCGTAATGCTTTCCCCGTTCTATCCGGAAAGAGACGCTTTTCAGCACTTCCTTTTCCGTCCCCGGGTACCGGAAGCTCACACGGCGGAATTCCAGCATCTCAAAGGCCACCTCTTCCGCCTGTATGTCCGTTTCCGGCTCCGCGGCCACGGGCATCTGCAGCACGGTGTTGAAATCCCGCAGCATGCGTCTGCCCTTTGCCATCTCTTTCAGCATCCCCGGGAACTGCCAGGTGATGTTCTGGGTCATGGACATGAAAGCCGTCACCAGGGACACAAAGAGCCCCACGGATATCCGCCCCTGCAGAACCGGCGCCACCAGGGTAAGGATGACCAGCACGGATATGCCGATGGCTATGTATGCGCCCAGGTTCATGCCGATGAGCCACTTTTTGCTGGTTTTCCGCTCCAGTCTTCTGGCCTCTGCGCTCTCTTTCAGATAAGCTTCATTGATGCTCCCGCCGTATCCGAACAGCATCCGCTCCTGGGCCAGGGCGCGGTCTTTCAGGACGTCCCCGTAGTACTCCGCCTTTCTTCTGCGCATGGTCACCTCTGCCCGGGCTTCATACTGCCGCTCCCCGCCTTTCACGGCGAAGATGCCGAAGCAGACCAGCATCCCGGTGATGACGGCGGACACCCACGCCGGGGCCTGGGTCACCAGCACCGCCACCAGGCTGGCATTGGAGACCAGGAATCCGCCCAGCTCCAGATAGCCCTCGATGATGCCCGAGAGCAGCCCCTCCGGATCCTCTTTCACCCTGGAAAGGATGTCCTGTACCCTTTCGTCCTCCACTTTCTCATAGGGGAGGGCGGCTATCTTCTGCGCCACCATCCTGTCCATGACCGGATATGTCCGGCTCCACTGCTTCGTGCGCAGAAATGCGTACAGGTTGCTCCCCACTTCCCGCACCAGCATCAGGAGCGCTATCAGGGCTGCGCTGCCAAGGGCCTCTTTCCCTCCCTGCGGGGACATGTCCAGAACCCTGTCCACGAACCGGGCGCTGGCGATCACGGTCAGGAAAGGCAGCAGGGAGAACAGAATCTTCAGCAGGTACATCCCCAGGGTGGCCGCCGGGGCATGGCGGAAATAGAATGCCGCTGACTGCCCCAGGCCAAATCTGACAGAATTGTCATATGTCGAGGCTGTAAATTTTTCTGTGTCTATGGAGGAAAAATCCTTCCGATAAGATTCAGATATGTACCGTCTTCTGTCGAA
>ERZ808037.1018-NODE-1018-length-20863-cov-5.854036_pt1 | contig 20863 bp, 21 predicted proteins | sample MGYA00380190_ERZ808037 | MGnify/ENA primary metagenome ERZ808037 (study PRJEB31490, sample SAMN06133399) | mouse gut metagenome | isolation source: J9 | host: mice | place: China: Chengdu | collected 2015-05 ... | reverse complement strand
GTCACGGCATCACGACAAAAGAGCAAGTCCAGGAAACATTGGAACGAATGGCGAAGGTCGTTGACGAGCAAAACGCTGGCGATGAACTTTATCAGCCAATGGCTCCCAACTATGACGATTCTATTGCTTTCCAGGCAGCTTGCGATTTAGTATTCAAAGGTGCTGAACAGCCAAGCGGCTACACAGAGCCAATCTTGCACGCCCGACGAATCGAAGCAAAAGCCAATGCGAAACAAAAAGCAACGGTACAAAATTAATTACACTAATAGCTCCTCTTCTAATTTGGAAGAGGAGCTGTTTTTCTAATAAATCTGTAAATATGGTATACTGTATATGTTAATTAAAGTTTTACATGAGATTGTGCAGAAATGGATACTCAGTTGATTGGAGTGGAAGGCGGCGACTCCCGCGCCCCGCGGAAAGCGTCCGCCTGGAATGGAAATTAACAGGTTCTACGCTTTACTTTGAGTGTAAGTTATTTATTTCAGTTTATATGGATGGACAGGTGAAGAAATTGACAACGATTCAGCAAATAAAAAACCAATTGCAAGACTTAGAAGAACCGAATGAGTGGCTGGATGAACTTCGAACGGATGAACGAAAAGGTGTGCAGCTCGCGATTAAACAATGGAAAAAACGATATGAGAAAAGACAGCAATTGATCAACGACTTCTTACAGAAGAAAGCATTTGATGATGCATATAAAACGACAAGAATTTCACTTATTGCAGGAATTGATGAAGCTGGAAGGGGTCCATTAGCCGGACCGGTCGTCACGGCAGCTGTAATCCTGCCTGAAGAGAGTTCTGTTCTACTAGGTGTAGATGACTCGAAGAAAATTTCGAAAGTCGAGAGGCAGCGATTTGCACAGCTGATCAAAGAACAGGCGGTAGCATACTCAATTCACGTACAGTCGGCAACGGTTATTGATGAACTGAATATTTACCAAGCAACGAAGCAGTCAATGGAAGCAGCAGTCAATCAGCTATCTGTAAAACCGCACACGGTTATTGCGGATGCTATGAACTTGATGCTTGACTGTCCTGCGTATTCCATCGTTAAAGGTGACGAAAAGAGTCTGTCTATCGCAGCGGCTTCCATCTTGGCTAAAACGACGCGGGATGATCTAATGACGGAGTTACATGAACAGTTTCCTTGGTACGGCTTTGATGAGAATGCTGGCTATGGAACGGCAAAACACTTGCAAGGACTGGAAACGCATGGATTTACTGCGCAACATCGAAAATCATTCGAACCAATCAAAACGATGTGGAGGAATCGCCAATGAATATGAATCCATTATCCATTTCGTCCGTCAAAGTTGCTTCCGCAGATTCCCAACCGCTGACTTTAAGAGAAGGCCAGATGATCCATGGAAAAGTGCAACAATTATTTCCGGGGCAGATGGCGCAAGTCCAGGTAGGGAATCAGCAGTTGTACGCAAAATTGGAAGTGCCAATGCAAGCGGGCGATACGTATTATTTCAAAGTTAATGGGACAGAGCCGGAAATACAGTTGCAAGTGATCGCGGGACCTATGCGCGGATCGGAAGGTCAAACAGGGCAATTGGCACAACTGACGGAGTCGCTGAATTTACCGAAGACGGCAGAAATGAAAGAATTACTTGCTGCAGTTATCAAACAAAAGTTCCCGATGACGAAAGAAAATTTATTGGACGCTGCCAATTTACTCAAAAATGTGCCAGACGGGATGAAAGAGCAGGCACTCGCAACCCTTGGAAAAATGGCCAACATGCGTCTTCCTTTCACGCCTGCTGTATTTCAATCGCTGATGCAAGCGCAGACAGGCACGATCACTCAAAGTCTTACTTCACTACAAAGCGCGTTACAGACTGAACAGAATCTTGCACCCGCTGTACGTGAACAAATACTTAATGCATTGCAGGCGTTAGCCAATCCTGCAAGCCAATCCGTCGGCAAAGAGTTACTCGGTCAGACGATAACACAATTATTGAATCCTCAAACGAGTAAAGGAGACCGTTTTGCTGCTCTGCAACTATTGAAAACGGCGGGCATCCTTCCTGCTCAGACGTCACTCGCCAATCTGCCGAAAGCAGTAGCCCAATTGATGACACAATCAAGTGACGCAAAGGCTCCAGCTCCGCAGCAACCGCAGATTGCAACAAATCAGGCTGCTGGAAGCCTTGTAGTGTCCGGCAAAGTAAACGGAAGTGTTCGGGTCCAGGTAGATGGTACAGCGCCGTCAACAAGCTCTAGCGCAGCCACACAAACCGACCAAAGAGTCAATATGGACAGCCAAGCGGCTACATTAAAAGCTGTGCAGGCATTACTCAGTAAGTTGAGCCAAACACCAGCGGCTGAGCAACAAACAGCAAAAACAATTATTCAAAATCTAGCTCAGCAAATCAACACAAATCCTATCCTTCCTGAATCAGCAAAAGTTGCTTTACAGACCGTCATCAATCAAATCTCGCAACAGCCGGTAATGAATGACAGTGTCAAAGCGGCTTTCATTGAACAATTCAGCCAAACGTTCTTGCAACAAGTCAGCGGGTTGTCGTCTGTTAATTCGGTTGCACCACGAGATGTACAGCAAGCTTTGATGGCACTCGTATCGATCCCACCTGATCAAGCGGATGAGACATTACGAATGCTTATCCAAAATGCGGAAAGATCCGGCAACACACAACTGAAACAACTGGTCCAAACAGCAGAAATGCAAGTGTCCCAAGCAATGAACGGCCCTGTTATGAAAGAAGCGATACAAAGTGTATTAAGTACGTTAGGTTTCAATTATGAAGCTTTACTGAACGGAAAAGAACCGAATTTAGCGAATCTGGCCAATACATTAAAACCCCAGCTACTTACCCTGCTGCAAGATCCCTCTCTGTCTCCGCCGTTGCGTGAGGCTGCAGAAACGATGGTTTTGCGGATGAATGGAACGATCATCCAGACAGCGGAGACGAGCGTCCAGCAACAGTTGATCATGCAAGTGCCGCTAGAATTATTCGGAAAAAAGATCGATGCCACACTGCAGTGGAATGGCCGCATGAAAGAGAATGGTCAGATTGATCCAGCTTTTGCGAGAATTTTATTTTATTTGGAATTAGAAGCTTTATCAACGACGTTAGTAGATATGCATGTACAGAATAAAGTGGTGAATCTCACTATTTTTAATGAGCAAGAGTCATTGCGTACGACCGGATTGACATTCCAAACCATGTTGAAAGACGGTTTGGAACAAGTGGGCTATAAACTTTCAGGTGTATCATTTAAACCATTTACTGAAACACCACAATCTGTGAAAAAACCAGTTGGCTCCTTGTATACTGATGAAGGAGGAGTGGATTATCGGATATGAAAGAAGAGCGCTATGTAAGGAAAGAAGCGGTTGCACTTTCTTATGACCCCGAAGTATCAGACGCGCCAAAGGTCATTGCAAAAGGAAAAGGGATGATTGCGGAAAATATTCTTGAAAAAGCTAAAGAGCACGATGTTCCGGTTCAGGAAGATCCCAGTTTGCTAGAATTACTCGGACAATTAAATGTCAATGAAACGATTCCGGAAGAACTTTATCAATCCACTTTAAATAAGAGAAGACAGATTGATGAGGAGGTTACACGCCTGAAAAATACGATTGTGGGCGCGTCTAAAAATATACAGGAATTTTTGACGGCACATGAAAGTGCTCCTTTAAAAACAGGTGTTACCCTGGCGGAACTGATTTGTCGGCCGGAGCTTAGTTATGAGTTGATTGCCAAAATAGATAAAGAAAGAAAATCTTATCCTGAGGATGTGGTGGAACAGGTTGAGATTGAAATTAAGTATGAGGGATATATTGAGAGACAGTTAAAGCAGGTGGAGCATTATAAAAAGATGGAAAAGAAAAAAATTCCTGCTGATCTGGATTATCATGATGTGGGGAGTCTGCGGCTGGAGGCAAGGCAGAAGCTGATAGCCTATAAACCTGTTTCCGTGGGACAGGCATCCAGGATATCCGGCGTTTCTCCGGCGGATATTTCTGTGCTTTTGGTGTATCTGGAAAATAGTAGAAGAAAATAGATATATAGAAAAATATGAGGTGCAATTTTGAATTTAGAGAAATTAACGCAGTTTAGAAAAGACTTGGAAGAATTACATATCGTCTTGTCGGATTTACAGCTCGAACAGTTTTATATTTATTATGAAATGCTGGTAGAAAAAAATAAGGTGATGAATCTGACGGCGATCACGGAATTTGATGAGGTGATGAAAAAACATTTCGTGGACAGTCTTTCTTTGGTGAAGGTCTGCGATTTGAATGGAAGTCTTTCTGTCATAGACGTTGGAACGGGAGCCGGTTTTCCCGGTCTGCCGCTAAAGATCGCGTTTCCTGATCTCAAGGTGACGCTTTTAGATTCTTTACAAAAAAGAGTGGGATTTTTACAAGAAGTGATAGACAAACTGAAACTTCAAGACATTGTGACAGTCCATGGCCGGGCGGAAGACTTTGCGAAGCCGGATCAGATGAGAGAAACTTTTGATCTCTGTGTTTCGAGGGCGGTAGCTAATTTGTCTGTTTTGTCTGAGTATTGCCTTCCTTATGTAAAAGTCGGTGGTAAATTTATTTCCTATAAATCCGATAAAGTAAAGGTAGAATCAGAAGGAAACAAGACGGAAATTTCGGAGGCGGAACACGCAATTTCCGTTCTGGGAGGGAATCTTGTGCAGCAGAAAGAGTTTACGCTTCCTTTTTCCGATATTTATAGAAATTTAGTCGTGATAGAAAAAAGCCGCCCCACTCCGAAGCAGTATCCACGGAAAGCAGGGACGGCAAGCAAGAAGCCATTGTAGTTGTTAGTGTCTGGCGACGATTTTTAATAATGGAAAAATATGCCCGATTTTTTAAAGGAACATGCGAAGCTGTTCAAGTACATCATCAGGCGCTTCCAATTGGGGAAGGTGTCTGGTGTCAGGAATATACGTTTCTTCTATGGAAGCGTTATAATATTTATAGTTTTCGATCACGGTTTTTATTTCCTTTTCTTTTTCACCGCCGATCATTAAAATGCTGTTATTGATTTCTTTCAATTCTCCGAGAATATTCATGTTCATATATTTGCCCGCATAACTGGCAAACGCATATTTGGAATTGTAGCCTCCGAGGTGTGCGGCCTCCAGATAGTTGTAAATATATTTTTCTCTGACCTCCTCCGGATTGTAAAAGTAAGTCTGATAAAATGCTTTTTCTATGCCTGGCCGGTTGGAAAGCACATGGTAAATAAATGTGCCGATTACAGGTGATTCAATGAGCAGTTTAAACAGACTGGTCTGTCTGGAAGGAATCTGATTTTGTAAATAGAGATTCTGTGGATTGATACAGACAATTTTATTAAAGATATCAGGGTAATTGTGACATGCCATAATCACAAAGGGTACCGATTCCCCTGTCACCACAACAGATGTTTTTCTGCCAATTACGTTTTTGATAAAATCTGTGATGAGCTGTTCGTACAGATTATTGGTATAAGTCATGGCAGGTTTATCTGACATGCCATATCCCAAAAGATCCAGAGAATATATTTCATGTTTTTCTGTCAGATTATTAATCAATCTGTGATATTCATAATTAGAGCTTCCCACAGTCAGATCATGAATCAGAAGAAGAGGACTTCCATTTCCCTTTTTTTGATATCTGATTTTTCCGAAACGCCATTCATAATAATAATTTTCTGAATTGCTGAGAAGATTTTTGACTGTGCAGAGAGATGTATGTACTCTGTTAATTCCATGGATGGAAGCGATGGAGGTTCCTGCCAATATGGCGGCTGTGGTAAGTTTTTTATACATATCATTGTTTTCCTTCCGTATTTTTAACTGATGCATAAAGTATACCATTTTTTCTATTCTATTTCTATAAATATTCTTTTCTTGTATTCAATTTTGGTATATAATAGCCGCAAAGGAATGAATATGAATCAGCAGGTAAAAAATAAGTGACGGGGTAAATTATGGGTAATGTAAATGATGCAGCGGAAAATTCTCCAGAGTTTCACATGAAACAATTTTCCGTTTTAGATGTGCAGGAGAAGGAGCGGCAGAGAATCGCAAGAGATCTCCATGACAGTTCTCTTCAAAATCTGACTCACCTTGTTCATAAGGTAGAATTGAGTTCACTCTATATCGACCGTGATCCTGTGAAGGCAAAGCTGGAGCTTGCCACGATAGAAGTTGGTTTACGCAAAGTGATTGATGATATCAGAAACAGAATTTATGATCTCAGACCAATGACTTTTGATGATTTGGGTCTGCGGCAAACTCTATTAAATCTTTTCTCTCTTATAAATCAGGACGGACGTTTTGAAATAATAACGGATATTGATGTTATAGATCATAGTCTGTCTGATCAGGAAAAAGAAATTTCACTTATTATGATTTATCGGATTATTCAGGAATGTTTCTATAATGCAGTAGAACATTCTGGGGGAAATAAAATAGAGATATCATTAAAGGAAATGGATGATGTCTTTCGAATTAAGATTCAGGATAACGGATTGGGTTTTGATCAGGCAGAGGCCGGGAGAAAGGACAGGCATTTCGGTTTGACAGTTGTAAAGGAAAGAGTTTTTTTATTAAATGGAAAGATAGAGATGGAGACAAAGGAGGGAACCTCCATCTGTATTGAAATTCCTAAGAAGAATAGTAATTAATTTATGATATAGGAGTGTTTACTTATGGAAAAGATAAGGGTAATGATTACGGATGATCACAGTATGATTCGTGAGGGATTGAAACAGTTGTTGGAATTTGACGGAAGTATTGAAGTGGTGGGAGAGGCGTCTAACGGAGTAGAATGTCTTGAAAAATTAAGTGAATGTAAGCCGGAGGTTTTGCTTCTCGATATTAATATGCCGGAGAAAAACGGAATAGAAGTTTTAGAACAAATGAAAGCGGAGGATTCAGAGGTTAAGGTATTGATTTTGACAGTACATAATGAAATGGATTATCTGATGAAGGCGGTCGACATCGGTGTGGACGGATATATTTTGAAAGACTCGGAATCCTCGGAATTGAAAAAGGCAATTCGGACAGTCCGGGACGGAGAAAGTTATATACAGCCTTCCATGATTCCTGCTTTGAATAATCAACTGCTTAACAGAGATACGGACAAGGATAAAATTTCTATGTTGACAAATAGGGAGTTGGAAGTTCTTGTGCAGGTAGCGAACGGCATGTTCAATAAAGAAATTGCTACCAACCTGAATATCAGTGAGAGAACAGTTAAAAATCATATATCAAATATATTTAAGAAGATAGATGTTTCTGACCGGACACAGGCAGCGGTATTTGCGATTAAGAATAATATTATTAAATTATATTAAAATCCTGTTGGATGATTATAAAATGTAACGTGTTTTATTTGAGTTTTTGATTGATATGTAAATTGTAATATGTTTCACGTGAAACATTTGGAAGAAAGTGGAGTGTTGACACAAGATAATGTTTCACGTGAAACAATTTAACCCAGGATATTGTGATGATACCTGTGAAACATCAAAAATAAGATTGAAATACAGACGTGAAACATCAAAAAATCTGTCTCTTTATCAATTATGGGATAGGCAGGTCTGCTTATAATTATACTATTTGTACAAAAAAATCACGATTTGATGAGTTTCGCAATTACCTAAATTATGGGAAAAAGAAAGGAGAAAAAAGATATGAAGATTGGAATTTTGGGCGCAGGAAGAATTGCAGCAACATTGGCGGAAACAATGAACAGAATGCCGGAGGTAGAATGTTACGGCGTGGCCTCCAGAGATTTGGAAAAAGCAAAAACTTTTGCCAGAGATCATAAGTTCCAACATGCATTTGGCTCTTATGAAGATATGTTGGCAGATCAGGAAGTGGAACTAATTTATATAGCAACGCCGCACTCCCATCATTATCAGCATATTAAAATGTGTCTGGATGCGGGTAAACATGTACTCTGTGAAAAAAGTTTTACGGTAAATGAAAAGCAGGCGGCCGAGGTTTTGCGTATTGCGAAAGAAAAAAATCTCCTTTTGACAGAAGCAATCTGGACCAGATATATGCCCTCAAGAAAAATGATTGATGACCTGCTTGCTGAAAAGGTGGTCGGAAATGTGATGAAGATGACTGCGAATTTAAATTATCCGCTTTTGGATAAGGAGCGCATCGTGAAACCGGAACTTGCAGGCGGCGCACTTTTGGATGTGGGAATTTATCCATTAAATTTTGCTTATATGCATTTTGGGGATGGTGTAAAGGAAATGTCTTCCGCTGCCCAGATGACAAACGCCGGAGTGGATGGAGAAAACGGGATGATTCTTCTTTACGAGGATGGAAGAATGGCAGTTTTAAATTCTGGGATTCATGGAAAGTCTGACAGTCAGGGTGTCTTTTATGGATCGGAAGGATGTATGATTGTGGAGAATATCAACAATCCGGAAGCGATCAAAATATATGATAAGGACAGAAATCTGGTTCGTGAAATAAAGGTGCCTGAGCAGATCAGCGGTTATGAGTATGAAATCGCAGAAACAATTTCCTGTATTAAAGAGGGAAAATCGGAGTGTCCGTCCATGCCTCATGCAGAAACATTGAAGATGATGCGCGTTATGGATGAGCTTCGCGCTTCATGGGGGATGAAATATCCGGAGGAGATTGAAAGGCTTTGATTTGACAAATAAAGTAATTCCGGTTGAACTGTAAAAAAATATATGTGGATTCTCACGTGGATTAGTGTTATAATCGTAAGCGGACACTAAAAAGATAAAAGTCATACTTAAGTTAAAAGGATAAGGTAAGTAAATGGGAAGAATAATTGCAATTGCAAACCAAAAAGGCGGTGTCGGTAAGACGACAACAGCTATTAATTTGTCGGCTGCATTGGCAGCGAAAGGAAAAAAAGTTCTGGTAATTGATACAGACCCGCAGGGAAATACAACCAGCGGATTCGGCGTAGAGAAGAACGATCTGGAAAATACGATTTATGAATTGTTTTTAAGTGAATGTTCTATCAACGAATGTATTTTAAAAGATGTGATTCCCGACGTTTCCATCATACCGTCCAATGTCAATCTGGCTGCTACGGAGATCGAGCTGATCGGCGTGGATAAAAAAGAATTTATCCTGAAAAACGAAATTGACTGGGTGAAGGATAAATTTGATTTTATTATGATTGATTGTCCTCCTTCCCTGAATCTTTTGACAATTAATGCCATGACCACAGCGGACAGCGTACTTGTGCCGATCCAGTGCGAGTACTATGCGCTTGAAGGATTAAGTCAGTTGATACATACAGTGAATCTTGTGAAGGAGAGATTGAATCCCGAGCTTGATATGGAAGGTGTGGTTTTCACTATGTATGATTCCAGGACAAACCTTTCCATGCAGGTGGTTGAAAATGTGAAAAGTCATTTGAAACAGAATGTATATAAGACATTGATACCGAGAAATATCAGACTGGCCGAGGCGCCGAGTTATGGAATGCCGATCAATATGTATGACCCGAGATCTGCGGGAGCGGAAGCATACATGTTACTGGCGGATGAAGTGATAGCTGCGAAGGCAATGAGCAGTTCACATCTGTAAGATAAAAATGGAGAAAAAGATATGGCAAAAGCAGCGAGGGGTTTAGGAAAGGGATTGGATTCCCTGATACCGGCTTCCGTACCAAAAGCAGAACCTGTACAGGAAGTGGAAAAGACAGAGGATAACGCGCAGGGAACTTATGTCAAAATTACAAAGGTGGAACCCAACAGGGAACAGCCCAGAAAAAATTTTGATGAAGACGCTTTGCAGGAACTTGCAGATTCCATTAAACAGTATGGGATTGTGGAGCCTTTGATCGTACAGGACAGAAAAACCCATTATGAGATTATTGCCGGAGAACGCCGTTGGCGTGCAGCGAAGCTGGCGGGCTTAAAGGAAGTGCCGGTTATTGTCCGCAATTATACCGAACAGGAAATCGTGGAGATTTCTCTGATTGAGAATATCCAGAGAGAGGACCTGAATCCGATAGAGGAAGCGCAGGCATATAGGAGGCTTCTGACGGAGTTTAACCTGAAACAGGACGAGGTGGCGGAGAGAGTTTCCAAGAGCAGGACGGCAGTTACAAATTCCATGCGTCTCTTGAAGCTGTGCGACGAAGTGCAGCAGATGATCATTGATGATATGATTACTACCGGACATGCAAGAGCTTTGATTTCCATTGATGATCCGGAACAGCAGTATACAATCGCGCAGAAGGTTTTTGATGAAAAGCTGAGTGTCCGGGATGTAGAGAAGCTGGTTAAGAATCTGAATAAACCGGAAAAAGTAAAAAAAGAGCCTGTTACGGATAAGGCTCTCGAAGCGGTTTATCAGGATCTGGAGGAAAAATTGAAACAGTCTTTGGGAACAAAGGTTTCCATTGCATCCAAGGGGGACGGCGCCGGAAAACTGGAAATTGAGTTTTATACACATGATGATTTGGAGAAAATTACGGATCTTTTGACGGGTAGATAAATTGCAATCGTCAGATACAGAAAGGCTAAGAAAAATGAATTACAATTTACTGGGTGATATGGGACTTGGAAACATAGATTTGACGTATCTGTTTCTCGGTGCGTTTGCGGCGATTTTTCTTTTGCTGGTTATTGTGATTGTGCTTTGTGTAAAACTGGGCAGACTATCTAAGAAATATAATAAGTTCATGGGCGGTAAAAACGCGAAAAGTCTGGAAAAGGATATCATGGGGCTTTATGAGGATAACAGACTGATCAAAGCATCCATGGAAAAGAATCGAAAGGATATTGAAAATCTTTACAGGAAATTAGGAGGTGCGTTCCAGAAAATAGGTATAGTGAAATATGATGCCTTTAATCAGATGGGCGGGCAGCTCAGCTTTTCACTTGCACTGCTGGATGAAAATGATAATGGCTTTATCATCAATTCTGTTCATAGTGCGGAAGGCTGCTATTCTTATACGAAAGAAATCAAAAACGGATTATGCGATATTTCACTTGGTGACGAGGAGAAGAAGGCTCTTGACATGGCTATGGATTTGTAGCCTGTATAACCGGGAAGGTTAGAATACGAGGGAAAAATGAGACTGTGCAAAGTAGACGACTTGAATGGAACTGAAATTCTGGCTAAGGATGCCATGACACTGGAATATAAAATTTTACTTTCGGCAGGTACGCTCCTCAAACCGGAATATATCGAAAAGCTCAAAGAGCTGAATGTCCGGGAAGTGTATGTAAAAGAGAATGCGCCGGATACGAAAGAAGTGGTTATCCTTAAGGAGGAAGTGGAAAAAAGTTTTAAATCAAAAGTAAAGAGTATTCTGGAAAAACATACTTACAGCCATAACGAAAATCTGATAGAGCTGTGTCAGACGGCGGACACAATTATTACGAATATTCTGGAGGAAGAAGAGGTCGTAGAGAAAATCTATGATATCAAGGAGAGAAGCTCCGATATTTATGAGCATTCGATTAATTTGTGCGGCCTTGCCACCATCGTAGCGCTTAAGATGGGATTACAACATGAAATGGTACATGACATAGGTGTCAGTTGTTTACTGCATGATTTGGGACTGCGGTATCTGCAGGTTCCCTATGAAAACCAAAATCTGGATCAACTGACGGAATTAGAATTTGTGGAATATAAAAAACACCCGGTTTATGGGTATTCGGCGCTGCGTGACGAAAATTGGATATCCGAAGTCAGCAAAAATATGATATTATATCACCATGAGCGTCTGGATGGCTCAGGTTATCCTTTGAAAACAACGGATATTCCGCAGGAATGCCGTATCATTCAGGTTTGTGACGCATTTGACGAAATGATCTGCGGCATCGGATGCGAGAGAACAAAAGTCTATGCAGCCATAAAATATTTGAGAAATAACAAAGATATAAAATTTGACGGAAAAATTGTCGATATCTTTTTGGAGTTCACTGCCGTGTATCCTGCCGGTACCGTTGTTAAGACGAGCGAGGGAGAAACGGGAATCGTTTTGTATCAGAACAAGCAGTATCCCGACCGGCCGGTGATCCGCATCACGAAGGACAGAAACGGGATGGCAGTGGATGTGGTTAAAGATCTGGCGGTATTCAATGGTTTGTATATTGATGAAGTGATTGAGTGAAAGACTATTTTAATTGCGTTTTGCATTGCATCTGCAAAGATTTTTACAGTTTACGATTGCATAGAAAGGGCGGCATATTATGATTGACATTAAGTTTTTAAGAGAGAATCCGGAGGCAGTAAAAGAGAATATCAGAAAGAAGTTTCAGGAGCAGAAACTTGCGCTGGTAGATGAGGTGATCGCGCTGGACGCCGAGGTAAGGACTGCGCAGCAGGAAGCTGACGATATCCGCGCTAAGAGAAACAAGATATCCAAAGAGATTGGCGCGCTGATGGGTCAGGGCAAGAAAGAGGAGGCCGAGGCGAAAAAGGCCGAAGTGGCAGCAGGTGCGGCGAGACTTTCCGAGTTGGAGAAGAAGGAAACCGAACTGCGTGAAAAAATCAAAACGGATATGATGACGATTCCGAACATCATTGACCCTTCTGTACCTATCGGTAAGGATGATTCGGAAAATGTGGAAATTCAGAAATATGGTGATCCGGTGGTACCTGATTTTGAGATTCCGTATCATACGGAGATTATGGAACGTTTTCATGGCATTGATATGGATGCTGCCGGACGTGTGGCCGGAAACGGATTTTATTATCTGATGGGCGATATTGCCAGACTGCATTCCGCGGTGATCGCTTATGCGAGAGATTTTATGATTGGCAGGGGCTTTACTTACTGCGTGCCGCCTTTTATGATCAGAAGCGCGGTGGTGGACGGTGTTATGAGTTTCGCGGAAATGGACGCTATGATGTATAAGATCGAGGGAGAGGATTTATACCTGATCGGTACGTCGGAGCATTCCATGATCGGTAAGTTTATAGATACCATCATTCCGGAGGAGCAGCTTCCTCATACGCTTACAAGTTATTCCCCTTGTTTCCGCAAGGAAAAAGGAGCGCACGGTATTGAGGAGAGGGGCGTATACCGTATTCATCAGTTTGAAAAACAGGAAATGATTGTGGTGTGCAAACCGGAGGAGTCTCCTATGTGGTTTGAAAAATTATGGCAGAATACAGTGGATCTTTTCCGTTCCATGGATATTCCCGTGAGAACGATTGAGTGCTGTTCCGGTGATCTGGCTGATTTAAAGGTAAAATCCTATGATGTGGAGGCATGGTCTCCCAGACAGAAAAAATATTTCGAGGTGGGAAGCTGTTCCAATTTAGGAGACGCACAGGCGAGAAGACTCCGCATCCGCGTAAATGGCGCTGATGGCAAGTATTTTGCGCATACACTGAATAATACGGTAGTGGCGCCGCCGAGAATGCTGATTGCTTTTCTGGAAAATAATTTACAGGAGGACGGAACCGTCCGTATTCCCGGGGTGCTTCGTCCTTATATGGGCGGAATGACAGAGATCCGTTAAAGATTATATTCTGTAAGACAACAGAATTTCAGGATGAATTGATATATTTTAACTAAGTATAACAGGATTAAAAGGAGGTGAAATCTTTGCATAAATTTATGCGGGCAATTGGATTTAGCAAGCTGACAGACAGACGGGAAGAGCAGCGTCTGATTACGGATATCATAATGAACGCTGCACGCCGTTCTTACACTTCCAACGGTGAGGATACCATACTCGCGGAGTTTTGCGAGGATTTCGCACAGGATATCGGAATTGCCGTCTGCGGTGAGTTCGATGCGGAAGAAAAATTTACTTACGATTATTTTTATCCTTATCTGCGCGGCACGGGCATCAGCTCCTGCGAGGATGTGTCCGTGGAACGTCATGCGGATAAGGAATCTTATGCGGGCGTATGCGATGATATTAAGGTGGGTGTGAGCCTGATCTTTTATCTTCAAAATATTGTTCCCTATGTAAAAGCACAAACTACGGATATGCTTCCGGTCTCAGGTACAACTTTAACATTGTCAGGATTGTCAATTAGTGGTAATATATTATTACCGATTGGAAAAGACGAGAGTGACAAACGGAGAATACAGAAAGAGTCCATGAGCCGGAATCAGTTGATTGCGGCGGCCCGCAAAGGAGATGAGGAAGCGATTGAAAGTCTCACTCTGGAGGACATGGATATCTACTCTACCATTTCTAAGAAAATTCTCACGGAGGATGTGTTTAGTCTGGTGGACACCTACTTTATGCCTTATGGTGTGGAGTGTGACCAGTATTCGGTGATGGGAGAGATTATAGATATTTCTCTGCGGGTGAACAGAATTACCCGTGAAGAAATATATGTGCTGCGCCTTTGCTGTAACGATCTGGAGTTTGATATCTGTATCAATAAAGAGGATTTATATGGAGAACCACAGATTGGCCGCCGGTTTAAAGGGGTTATCTGGATGCAGGGATATATCAATTATCCGGTGTAGGTTCTGCCTTATAAATAGATAGCAGTTGTTCCCTTAGTTAAATGGATATAACAGGAGCCTCCTAAGCCCCAGTTGTGGGTTCGATTCCCGCAGGGAACGTCAGAAAGCATTGAAAATCTGGTATTTTCAATGCCTTCTTTCTTTTTGTCAGGAAAATATACGATTGTCTATCTGGTTTTCGGGAACATCCGGAAGAGCCAGATCAGATACGGGAAGAGGAAGAGGGCCACCACAGCCGCCCAGACTATACTTTGCCTGTCGATTGCCATGAAAAGAAAGACAATGAGTAGCAGGATATAAGGTCCGTTTATTAACCGGTAAATCATTTTCCTTTTCCGGGAAATATCTGCGTCCCCGCTTTCTTCGGGATGCGTCATCGTACACTGTACCGTTGCGCCAAAGCGGCCAAAGATGCGTTCGGCCCTGTATTCCACACCGTCAAGCAGGAAAACGGGATACATCCCTTCTTTGATGATTTCCAGATTCTGATTGTTTTCATTGGCATATATAAATAGTGCTTCCAGAAATTCTCCGGGATTCATTACCATTGTATCCGGCTGGAAAGAAAAACGCTGTTTACGCTGTGCCGCAGCATATTTTTTATAATCTTCAATAATTGACATAAACATACCCCCATTTTGTTCGATTCGATCCATTTTTTCCAGTGTCTTTTCCACGTCTATTTTCTCAACGTCCGTCAGAAGCAGTTCATGACAAACATCAATACAGGATTGCAGCTTTTGCTTACGTGACTGCAATTCACCGAGATGCTGTTCTAACAATGTGTGAAGCGGTATCTCAGCCGACAGGACGCTGTGGATATCATCCAATGAGAAATCCAGTTTCCGTAAAAGCTTGATCGTTTTGAGTGTAGCTATGTCCTCATCCGAATATTCCCGATAATTGTTTTCGGGGTTTCTGTTCGGGTGAAGTAAAGATTTCTTTTCATAGAAACGGATATTCTGTCTGGTGATTCCGGTCAGACGTTCCAATTCGTTGATGTTCAATAGAAATGTGCCTCCTTTCCCTGTTTGTTGAGATAAGTGTAAGGGGTATAGTTAGTATAAGGTCAAGAGTTTTCTATTTCTTTTTTAAATTTATTAAAAATCAAAATCATCAAAATCTGTGCGCATACGCGAGCGACGTTTTTGTTTGCGCTTAATACGGTTGTTTCTGCGCTTGGCGGTTCTACCGTTCGTGATTAACGCGTGCACCATAAAGATAGTGATAACGATGGCGGCGAGAACCAGAATAATGACCAGCACTTTTTTGATATTAATAAAAATCGTGTCCTGTAACGGTTCGGCTTCTGTTTCCGTCTTTTCCACGCTGACATCCGTAGCAGTCATTTTTGTGTCAAACTCATAAGAAGAAGCATTATCGGTAACAAGATTCAGGTATGCGCTACCTACATACATACCGTTGTAAGAATATTCGATACCGGCCACCCGGTTTTCATCCGACTGGCTGTAATCAATTTCCGAATCCAGATCCTGAAAAGAAATGGTATTCGGGATAATCACATAGCTATCGGTATCAATAGAGAGAATGGGCTTTGAACTGCCGAAAACATCATTTCCGATCTGCAAAAAGCCTGTGGACTCTATGTTGTATTTTTCTTCGTTTTCTGAAATATTGAGCACCTGGAAATTGTGGAAGCCATAGTCAAACAGTTCCGCAGTGTCAGTAAACTGATCCGGGGTTTCTTCCTTAAAGACAACACAGACAAGACGCATTCCGTTCTGCTCCGCGCAGGTCACCAGAGTCTGTCTGGAATTATCAGTATAACCTGTTTTTCCGCCTAAAATACCTTCATAGGGAATTTCACCGTTAACCAGCTTGTGTTTATTGTTTTTATAAAAATCGTCAGGCTGGGTGGCGGTAGCTTCAAAGTGATAGCGCGGGGTATTGCTTATTTTGCAAAGCATTTCATTGCGGAAAAACTGACTGGAAATCAGTGCGAGATCATAAGCGCTTGTGTAATGGTCGGGATCATGGAGACCGTTGGTATTGGTAAAATGGGTATCGGTACAGCCCATTTCTTCTGCCCGCTTATTCATTAATGCCACAAAATCTTCGATAGAGCCGGAAATATATTCACCGGCGGCATTGGCGGCCTCATTGGCGGAGGCTACCATAACTCCGTAGAGACATTCCTCTAACGAGATGGATTCCCCCTCGTCCATACCCATATTGGAACCGTCCGAAGGTACGCTGAAAACAGCCTCATGGCTAAATTCTACAGTGTCATCCAGATTGCCCTTTTCCATGGCAAGAAGTGCGGTCATGATTTTCGTTGTGCTGGCGGGATAGAGACGCTCGTGAATATTTTTAGAATAGAGAATAACGCCTGTATTGGCGTCCATCAGGATGGCAGACTGTGCACCTACCTGAGGACCTGCAGGCCAATTGTCGATCTCGTTTGACTGGATCGGAAGTAATTTCCGGGCTTCTGCTTCTGCCTGCATTTCCTCAAAAGTAGCCGGTTCTGCGGCGAAAACGACACCGCTTTGGAGTGAACTTACAAAAACCAGAGGAAGCGTAAGGAGCAATGTCGCGATCCGCCCGGACTGCAAAAACCTGATTCTTTTCTTAAATAACATGCGGTAAAACCTTTCTATGATAACAAATATATGATATATGCTATAAATTATGAGTCTGTCTTTACATATCATACACTATTTGAAAGAAAAACTGTAGTGTATTCACAAAAAATACAAAATGAGTTAAAATATACCCAGCGCCAAAGAAAAGCAGGCGGCGAGAAAAACGAAGAAAATAAGGTAAAAGTATGAGATTAAGAAACGTAACAGGATCAAGGGAAGTGATAGCGGCCTGTGACTATGTGATACATAATCCGCAGGAATGCCGGGGAAAATGGCATGAAGTCTTCGGAAACGATAATCCTGTCCGCATAGAAATCGGCATGGGCAAAGGTCGTTTTATTATGGATCTGGCAAGGCTTAATCCCCATATCAATTATGTGGGAATTGAAAAATATTCCAGCGTACTAATCCGGGGCATACAAAAACTGGAGGCGGATCCCCTGCCGAATCTTTATTTTATCCGTATGGAGGCGGAAGAAATCACGTCTGTTTTTGCGAAAGGTGAAGTAGACCGAATTTATTTGAATTTTTCCGATCCGTGGCCGAAGGACAGGCACGCGAAGCGCAGACTTCCTTCCCGTGAATTTTTACGGCGGTATGATGAGATACTAATACCGGACGGTGTGATCGAATTTAAGACGGACAACCATGATCTGTTTCAGTTTGCACTGGAGGAGCTGGAACCGGCAGGATGGAAAATCCTTCAAGTGACAGAGGATCTCCACAACAACGCCCAAATGATGGAAGGAAACGTGATGACCGAGTATGAGGAGCGGTTTTCCTCGAGAGGAAATCCGATCTGCAAATATGTGATTGAAAGATGACGTGAGAAGGCATTTGGATTGAAAACGGTTGATATAGAAACAAAACGATAGAAAGACAATGATAAGGAGGAAAAGCGCATGGAGTACAAATTTACAAGCGAAAATTTTGAGAGTGAGGTTTTGCAGTCGGAGGTTCCTGTTCTGGTGGACTTCTATGCGGACTGGTGCGGCCCCTGTAAGATGATGGCGCCGATCATTGCGCAGCTTGCAGAGAAGTATGACGGTAAGGTAAAGATCGGAAAATGCAACATAGACGAGGAGGACGGACTCGCCAGAATGTACCGCGTTATGAATATTCCCAATATGAAGATTTTCGTGAAGGGTGAACCGGTCGAAAATATCGTGGGAGCGGTACCGCCGGAAGAGCTGGAAGCGCAGCTTTCAAAAGTGTTGTAAAGTCAAATGTCTGCAGGCAGTCACTTGGCTCGCTGCCCGCAGAAATAAATGTGCTGCAAAACTTTTCATGTGTTTTGCAGCACGTAATTTTTTGAAATCAGACTGTCGGGTCTGCGTCTGTCAAATGATAAAAAGCGTTATGACAGTAATCAGAAAAACAACCAACAAAAACATTGCAACATAAGCAACTCTTTTACAATCAATTCTTATTTTTTGTTAATTTCCTCTTTATTATAAAGGAATTTCAATATAATCGGCGTTGCGATGGAGGAGAACAGAATCAGCAAAATCACCGCCATAAAATAATCGGAAGTCAGTAAATCTGCCGCCAGTCCTTTTTGTGCCACAATCAGAGCCACCTCTCCGCGGGTCATCATGCCGACGCCGATTTTCAGGGAATCGGAGAAAGTGTAACGGCAGAGTCTGGCAGCCAGTCCGCAGCCGATGATTTTGGCAAACAGCGCCACAATCACGAAACAGATGCAGAAAATAAACAGCGTGGAGTCCATTGCGTCAAAGTTGGTTTTCAGACCGATACTGGCGAAAAACAGCGGGCCGAAAAGCATGTAGGAGCTTACGTCCACTTTGCGTTCTATGTAAGTATTGTCGCTTAAGTTGCAGAGCACGATACCGGCTATGTAGGCTCCCGTGATGTCCGCGATGCCGAAATACTTTTCCGCCACATAGGAGAGAGCGAAGCAGAACGCCATAGCGACAATGGGAATACGCCTCGTATGCGGATAGCGTTTATCCAGAGCCAGAAAAAGTTTAAACACAACGAAACCGCCTGTTACGGCAATAATAAAGAAAATGATGGTCTTTAAAACGACCATGCCCGGGTGGGAATCGGGGGACTTAAATCCGATCACAAAAGTAAGTACGATAATGCCGATCACGTCGTCTATGATGGCGGCGCTGACAATCGTCGTGCCAACCTTACTTTTAATCTTACCTAATTCCTGTAGAGCGGCTACGGTAATACTGACGCTGGTGGCTGTCATAATGGTGCCGATAAAAACAGCCTTGAAAAATTCTTCGCTGCCCCAGGGCGCGACGCCGTAAAACCCCATATATAAAAGCGCACCTAATGCCAGTGGAATAAACACACCCGCGCAGGCGATCAAAAGGGCGATAGGGCCTGTCTTGATCAGCTCTTTTAAATCCGTTTCCAGTCCTACCTCAAACATAAGGAGCACGACGCCGATCTCTGCCATGTGTGTGATAAAATCGGAAGGAGCGACCCAGCCCAGCACACAGGGACCGATCAGGAGTCCCGCCACGATCTGCCCCACAACCTGAGGCGCTTTACATTTTCTGGCAACTACCCCGAAAAATTTTGCGGCGAAAATAATAATCGCCAAATCTCTTAATACTTCATATGCTTCCATAACAAACCTCCAACTAAAATTTGCTACATAAGAATACACCTTTTATGAGGAAAAAACAAGAGAAAAGGGGGCTGTATCCCAACATTTTAACGAAAAAGGGAAGAATTATCCGATGAATAAGAAATTCCGGTTCCCGTGTTCGGGTACATGGCGGATCTGGCGCCGTCTGCGATAAATACCAGCAAAAGAAAAAGCCCTGCTGTTTTGCGCCATTTGGCAGGAATCCGGGTGTACAGTTTTTCATAGAAGGGCAGGAAAAGGCAGACCAGAACGGTTCCGCCGAATCCGAAAACGACCGCGCCCAAAAGGCAGACCCGTCCATTCAGGTTTAGAAAATGGCCGCTGTAATCCCACCATCGCACACCCCATCTGCGCTCCAGAAAAAAGCTGGTCAGATATTCCAGAGGTGTGCAGATGGACATGGACAATACAAATACACAAAGCGGTCTTTTCCGCAATCGGGAAAGCAGTATACAGAGCAAAAGTCCTCCCGCCCCATAAATCGGAAGGTATGGCCCTTCATATACGCCTCTGTTAATAAAGGCGTGTTCCGTAAAAAGGAATAGCAATATTTCCCAGAGCCAGCCTGCGAAAGCGGCAGCAAAAAAGAGGAGAACATAAAAGTAAAACCGGTCGGATGTCTGATTGTTTTTCATGTTTTCAGGGTGTCCGTTTTTGATTGAATTATGCTTTTTATTTTAGATGGCTTTACACTATGATATAATATCATCAACGAAAGAAGGTGATCTAATGAGTGAGGTTGAAAACATGACCGATAAACAATTACGATATATTAACAGATTAACGGTTTTCGTTAGAAAGCTGTTGAAACTTGTACCACAAGATAAGAGAGAAGATCTGGAGAGTGAATTTGATAGTATTCTCTTAGAAGTCACAGAACCAAACGAAAAAGGTAACTAAGTCAAAATATCTAAGGTGTAAGGTCTTTATTGATTTATTAAGGCTTTGCATCTGCAAAGCTTTCAAGGTAAAAAGAAAACACCAGACTTTCCATGAGTCCGGTGTTTTCGTCTTTTTGTCAGTCGAAGCGACAGGATTTGAACCTGCGACCTCTGCGTCCCGAACAAAGTGCCCGCCCCTAAAAAGCACCTATACGTCCATTTTCCCCATGGTATACATCTATATACCCTTGGACACGTCTACTTTTACCTTGTCCACACCTATATCTGGCACTTTTTCAAAC
>ERZ808037.1017-NODE-1017-length-20873-cov-3.640171_pt1 | contig 20873 bp, 19 predicted proteins | sample MGYA00380190_ERZ808037 | MGnify/ENA primary metagenome ERZ808037 (study PRJEB31490, sample SAMN06133399) | mouse gut metagenome | isolation source: J9 | host: mice | place: China: Chengdu | collected 2015-05 ... | reverse complement strand
GCATGGGCATAGGATTCGAAGCCGCTTGCACGATAAAAATGTTTTGACCATCTCCCGGGTGAGGTGGTGCATAAACAGGACAAAAAACGGAAAACTAATGACGAAGGATAGTGGCACACAGTGACACGGCGGTGCCAAAGGGAGACATTATGAAAAGAAAAAATATCAGGAATAAGAGCATTGCCTTATTGCTCGTAGCCGCGATGGCGGCGGCATCCATGACAGCGTGCGGCAATAAGGAGGATTCAGCAAAGGAACCTGCGACGGAGATCAATTTTGCGGATCTCACAGGGGGAGGATCGAGCGGCGGCAGTGATGCGCCGGAGACACCTGATGTGGCGGAACCCGTCACAGAGCCGGAGACGCAGGAGGAGTCCCGGGAGGGCATGTACCGCAGCGAGCTGACCAACGCGTGGATCGACGAGAGCCTGAAGAATCAGAGGCCCATTGCGGTCATGGTGGACAATGAGAAGACGGCGCTGCCCCACTACGGGCTCACGGAGGCCGATGTGGTCTACGAAATGATGAACAGTACCCTGAACGGCCGGATCACCCGTTTCATGGCGCTGGTGAAGGACTGGGGCGCCATCGAGCAGTTCGGCAGCATACGGAGCACCAGGTCTACGAACATCTACCTTGTGGGAGAGTGGAACGCCGTGCTCTGCCATGACGGCGGCCCGTATTATGTAATGGGAAACAACACAGGTTATGTAGGTTTGATTAAGGAAAAGGCCTATTGCGAGAATTTCAGCGGCACCTTTGGCCGGGTGAAGAACGGAAAGCCCAGAGAGTACACGGAGTACATCCTTTCGGGGGATCTGGACAAGAACTTTGACAGCAAGAAATACAGCAGGGAATACAATGAGCATTATCCGGGGCCCCATTTCACCTTCTCGGATACGGAAATCGACCTGGCGGACGGGGCAGGGTCTTTTGACTGCACTAAGATTGAGCTTCCTTTCCCCCACAACAGTTCCACCCTTGAATATAACGAGGCTACAGGCACATATGACTATTCCGAGTACGGGTCGGCCCACCTTGACCCCCAGCACGGCAATGCCCAGCTGACGTTCAAGAACCTGCTGATTCAGAGCTGCTCTTTCGTGAAGCTTGATGAGAACGGTTATATGGTGTACAATGTCATCGACAATTCGGGGAACAGCGGATATTACATCACCAACGGAAAAGCCATCAAGGTGACCTGGTATAAGGCAAGCGATACAGCGCCCACCAAGTTCTACGATAACAGCACGGGAGAAGAAATCAAACTGAATACCGGCAAGACATATATTGCAATCGTGCCTTCGGACAGCTGGAACGATATAGAAATGCAGTGACAGGTCTTGCGGTTTTGAAATAGGGAGCTGACAGTTCCTTATCATCAGGCGGATGTGCGGGCATGTCCGCCTGATGCTTTTTATATACAGGCTCGTGCAAAAGTGTCATAGACACAAAGTGTCCTGCAGGACGCTTGGAAATATGTTGCCATAGCGGCGCACGGATTGAGCACCAGCAGGGGAGTAAAGATTTCCCTGTGCCTTCTGCCGGGCAGAGGGGGAAAGGGCATGGGATGGGGGAGCGAACGGGAAAGGCTAAGTTTCTCAGGAAGGGTAGGATGGTGTATGGGGGCATCGCGGTTCTGACGGTTCTGCTGAACATGGCGGCGTGGAACAGCAGCGCCTTCTCGGATTGGTATATTGCCCATATCTTTCCCATATGGGTGGGCACCTATGGCCGGGTGACAGGGCTTCTGCCGTTTTCTCTGGGAGAATGGATGATTGTGGCCGGGCTGGCGTTGGTTGCCCTGGTGCTGCTGTCCGGCATCGGATGGCTGGGGATTGGCGCGGCAGCGGCGCTGAGAGTCCTATTTCGCAGAAGGAAGTGCCGGCCAGAGACATCCGAAGCGTGGCCGGAGAGATGTCAGGAGCTGGGGAAATCCGTCGTGAGACTGGAGGGACATCCTGAGCCTGAGGAGTCGGTCGTGAGATTGGAGGGACATCAGGAGCTGGGAGAATCCGTCGCCAGAGTAGAGCGGCGCCAGAAGCCCGGGGCACCCGGTGGTAGGGCTGGCTGGTATGGGCGGTTCAGCCGGGGGCTTTACCGTTTTTTTGCCTGGACGCTGCTGATTGTGTGCCTTATCATGACCCTGAACTGCTTTATCCTGTACCATGCCTCCACGTTTTCAGAGCATTATTTCGGCGAGGATGACAATGAATATGGGCTGGAGGAGCTGATTGCGGTCTACAATATGGTGGCGGAACAGTGCAACCTTCTGGCCGGTGCCATGGAGCGCGACGAGAGCGGCATGGTGATGTATCGGGGAAGCCTGGGGGAGGAGGGAGAGCTGATGGACATGGCGGACATGGCCCGGGAAATGATGCGTAAGCTGGGGGAAGAATATCCGCAGCTGGACGGTTTTTATCCCAGACCCAAGGCGCTGTGGTCATCGGACTTCATGTGTCAGCAGCATATGCAGGGATATTATTTTCCTTTTTCCATGGAAGCGAACTACAATGATGTCATGCATATTTTGAACAAGCCGTCCACCATGTGCCACGAACTGGCCCATCTGCGGGGCTATATCTATGAGGACGAAGCCAACTTCATAGGCTACCTGGCCTGCGTGCAGTCGGAGGATGCCTTCTTCCAATATGCAGGCTATTTGAGCGTGCTGACATATCTGAACAATGACCTGTATAAGGCCTGGAAAGAAAGCCGGGCCGTTTTTGAGGAGGTTATAACCGAGATAGCGCCTGTGGTGGTGGAAGACCAGGTCTGGACGGACAATGTCTTCGTGGTGCAGGAGGAATGGGACAGAATCAATGGGAAGGCGCTGATTGACACGGAGGTGGTGGACAAGGCCGCGGATGTGTTCATAGATACGAACCTGAAGGTGAACGGAGTGGCGGACGGGGCAGTCAGCTACAGCCGCGTGGTCAGGCTGCTGCTGCAATACTATCGCTATCATCCGCTTTGCTGAACGAAAATAGTTGTAAGTAATCCGAAAATTTTCGGAAAAGGTATTGACAACAAAGGGCTTTTCAGGTAAAATATTCAATGTTGTGACGGACGGATTTGTTCAACAGGCCCAGATAGCTCAGTTGGTAGAGCAGAGGACTGAAAATCCTCGTGTCACTGGTTCGATTCCGGTTCTGGGCAGTGGTGGAATCAATTATAAGAAAAGTAGTTTATGCGGGTGTAGTTCAGTGGTAGAACACCAGCCTTCCAAGCTGGATATGTGGGTTCGATTCCCATCACCCGCTTTTTTCTATGTTTTTGAATGGTTGTGAAAAGAACGGATTTTGCTTTAGAAGTGACGAAAAGGCGGCGAAACGAGTGATGGGGACTGAAAATGTTCTGTCACTCGTTTTTTATTGAGGCACAGCTTTGAAGGTTTTTGAACAAAAAAGATTTGGCACTTGTATAAATAAGGTAAATATGTTAAAATAAGGAACGAGAATACAGGGACGTAATAATGCGGTGTACCACCACAAGGAGCTGCAACTCCTTGTGGCAAGGGATGGTAGATGGCTACCACACGATGCAGAACGTGTCTGCGATACACACATTGGTATTATAATGCATTTTTACTAAAAATACAATGTTTTTTGTGTGTTCAGCGGGCCGCTCTGATGCCTTAGATATACGCGGGGTGAAAAGTGTGGATGCATGCTTGACACCTCGTTCTTGATTCTCACCTGAACGTCCTTGGCGGCGGAGCGCTACGCCGTCCGGGATGTTCTAAGTGAGAGCACAATGTTTTAGGCAGTTGAAATTAAAAGGGGGATGGTATTAAAAGATGAAAGAATTGAAAGAACTGTTTATTGACGTGAATGAAAAAGAAGCTTCAGTGCTGGGAGAAGGGTATCTGTACCGATTTTTAAAAGAGGATATCCTGCACAGCGGGTTTTGCGTGCTGACGGACAAGCGGCTGTATTTCAAGGGAAGGTATTTCCAGAAATCAGGCAAGGGCTACCGTTCAGATAAAGGGGAGTATGCGATTGACTTAAAAGATGTCACTGGCTCCGGCTTTTCTACTACCAGATTCGGTATTGTATTCTTCCTGGAGGTTCTGTTCGTGATAGTGCTGGCTGCGCTGACAGCTCTGTTTCTGAGGTTTGTGGAGGTGGTGGATCATCTGTATTTCGGAAATGAGGCCATTATTAAGTGCTGTCTGGTGTTTATGGTGCTGGGGCTGTTTGCTGTTCCGATTTATTATTATCTGAAGCCTTTCAGGATATTTGTAATTGAGTATGCAGGGGGCGGAATCGCCTTTTTGGTGTTCGACTACCTGGAGGAAGACGCCAGGCTGTTTCAGAAGGCGCTATATAAAGCGAAAGACGCGCTGACGCCGATGAATGAGGCTTCTGTGCCGAAGGAGACCGTCGATATCCCGGTGCCGTGTCAGGAAGAAGGCAGTCCCGATGCCCTGGAGCTTGCGGAAAGCGTCAAATAGGAAAAAGGTTACTGTTCACTTCCCCCAAAAAACCATTTTGAAAAGTGCAGAAAATGATTTTTTATTTTTGCGGATAATACAGCCCAACAGGGAGCGCTATGTGGATAACGTTCCCTGTTGGGCTTTTCGGAAGTTGAGAGAGAGCTGGAAGAAGAGAAAGGGAAGAGTACCCGGCTGAAGGCACAGCTTGGGCACGACTACGAGACCTCCTCCATCCCGTCATCGAAGGGCATCCGGCGCAAGAAGATTGCCAACAGCCGGGAAAGGACAGGGAAGTGGTCCGGAGGCCACTGAAGAGGCGGAAAAACGGGCAGACGAGGAAAGAGAACGCCTGGGCCTGTTTTCTGGATTCTGTCCGGATTCTGATTTATTTAAGTTGGAATTCCTCCCGGAATCTGCTATAATAAAAAAGTTCCGGGAATCAAGCAAAATAAAGCTCCCAAACCAGTGTAAAAACCAAAAACCCAAACTCCAAAGGAGATAAAGCATGAAATACGACTATCTAATAGTAGGCGCCGGCCTGTTCGGCGCGGTCTTCGCCCAGGAAGCGAAGAAAGCGGGCAGAAAATGCCTGGTCATAGAGAAGCGGAATCACATAGCCGGAAATGTCTACTGCGAGGAAATCCATGGCATCCAGGTGCACCGGTACGGCGCGCACATCTTCCATACCTCGGACGAGAAGATATGGGAGTATGTATGCCGCTTCGCCCGTTTCAACCATTATATCAACTCCCCCATCGCCCGCTACAGGGACGAGCTCTACAACCTGCCCTTCAATATGAACACATTCAGCAAGATGTGGGGCATAGCCACGCCCAGGGAAGCCCAGGACATCATCGCGTCCCAGATAGCCGACTTAGGGATTGCGGAGCCGAAGAACCTGGAGGAGCAGGCCCTTTCCCTGGTGGGCCGTGACGTCTACGAGAAGCTGATCAAGGGCTATACCGAGAAGCAGTGGGGCCGGGACTGCAAGGATTTGCCCGCTTTCATCATTAAGCGTCTGCCCCTGCGCTTCACTTATGACAACAATTATTTCAATGACCGATTCCAGGGTATCCCCATAGGGGGATACACGAAGCTGGTGGAGAGGCTGCTGGAGGGCACGGAGGTGCGCCTGAACACCGACTATCTGGAGCACAGGGAGGAACTGGACGCCCTGGCGGACAAGATTATATACACCGGCATGATCGATCAGTACTACGATTATTCCATGGGCGTCCTGCAGTACCGCTCCGTCCGCTTTGAGACGGAGGAGCTGGAGATGGAGAACTATCAGGGCAACGCGGTGGTGAACTACACCGAGCGTCAGGTTCCCTACACCAGGATCATCGAGCACAAGCATTTCGAGTTCGGCACCCAGCCCACCACCATCATCTCCCGGGAGTATTCCAGCGAATGGGCCAGGGGCGACGAGCCCTACTACCCTGTGAACGATGAGCGCAACAACGCGCTGTACGGGCAATATCGGGAAAAGGCCGAGAAAGAGAAAAGAGTCATCTTCGGAGGCCGCCTGGGAGGCTATAAATACTACGACATGGATAAAGTCATAGCCGCCGCACTGGAATTGTGCAGCCGGGAACTGCAGCCCGGACAGTAGGCCTATGTTAAAAATACAAAATCGCAATGGGAATAGGAGATAGGCAGATGAACATCATATTATTATCAGGAGGGAGTGGCAAGCGCCTGTGGCCCTTGTCCAACGACATCCGATCCAAACAATTCGTCAGGATGCTTTCCGACGGAAAGGGCGGCTTCGAGTCCATGCTGACCCGGGTCTACCGTCAGATCACCTCGGTGGACGCTCAGGCGGAAATCACCATAGCCACCGGCAAGAAGCAGGTGAGCCTGATCAAGAACCAGCTGGGGGACAAGGTGCATGTGTGCGTGGAACCCTGCCGCCGGGACACCTTTCCGGCCATCTGCCTGGCGGCCAGCTATCTGAAGGATGTGCGGGGGACAGGCGAGGAAGAGGCGGTGGTGGTGTGCCCCGTGGACCCTTACGTGGAGGATTCCTATTTCGAGACCCTGGAGGAGATGGCCCGGATGGCCCGGACAGGGGATGCGAACCTGTACCTGATGGGCATCGAGCCCACCTACCCCAGCGAGAAATACGGCTACATCCTTCCGGTTTCCAGAGACCGGATCAGCGGAGTGGACACCTTCCGGGAGAAGCCGGACGAGGCCAAAGCCCGGGAGTACATGGCCCGGGGAGCCCTCTGGAACGGCGGCGTGTTCGCGTTCCGGCTGGGGTATCTGCTGGAAAAGGCCCACCGGGCTTTTGGATTTAAAGATTATCAGGATCTCTATGACCGCTACGGGGAGATGGACAAAATCAGCTTCGACTATGCCGTGGCGGAGCGGGAGGACAAAATCCAGGTGCTGCGCTACCGGGGCCAGTGGAAGGACCTGGGCACCTGGAACACCTTCTCCGAGGCCATGGCGGATCAGGCCATCGGCCGCGCCACCCTGAACGACACCTGCGAGAACACCCATGTGGTGAACGAGCTGAACATCCCCATCCTCTGCATGGGCTGCCGGGACATGGTGGTGGCCGCCAGCAGCGATGGCATCCTGATTTCGGACAAGGGGCAGAGCAGCTATATCAAGCCCTATGTAGAACAGATAGAACAGCAGGTCATGTACGCGGAGAAGTCCTGGGGCAGCTTCACGGTCCTTGACGTCCAGGAAGACAGCCTGACCATCAAAATCGTCCTTCTGCCCGGCCACAGCCTATACTATCACAGCCATGAGCACCGGGACGAGGTGTGGACGGTGATGAGCGGCCGGGGCAGGACTGTGATTGACGGCGTGGAGCGCAGCGTCTCCCCCGGGGACGTGGTTTCCATGCCTGCGGGCTGCAAGCACACTATATTTGCCGACACAGAGCTGAAGGTCATCGAAGTCCAGCTGGGCAAGGACATCACCGTGGAGGACAAGCAGAAGTACGAGCTGGAATCGGAATTGGAAAAAAGCCGTTAAAATTTGCCTTTTTTGGAATGATATGTTATGATAGGCACAGTAATTCCCGTTGCCATCTGGGTCGGGAGCATGATTTGGGCTGAGAATGGAGTCCGCATGCGACAGATGGCAAGGCTCAAGGTGACAGATAAGCTCATGAGCGATATGATTTGCCGTGGCAGCGCTTGCATCCTTCGTTTGTGAGAACGAAGGCATTCTATAGAAAAAGGGTGTTCATAGAAGAACATTCATGGTAAGTTTTCATCATAAAGAGGGCCTGATTCCCGTTGCCTTCCGGCACGATAAACGAATGACGAACGAAGTGGGTCTCGGGCTGATGCCCGCAGCTTGCTGTGGGGAGTTTCATGCAAGGTAGGAGATAAAGTATGGAGCAATTAGCGATTTTCGGCGGTACCCCCGTGAGGGAGACCAAGATTTTCTATGGCAGACAATGTATAGAGCAGGATGACATAGACGCAGTGGCGGAGACCCTCAAAAGCCCGCTTATAACCTGCGGTCCCAGGGTGGAAGCCCTGGAGGCGAAGCTTTGCGAAGTCACAGGGGCGAAATACGCCGTGGTGGTGGCCAACGGCACCGCGGCCCTGCATCTGGCGGCTTTGGCGGCTGACTTCAAGGAGGGCGACGAGGTGATCGTCAGTTCCATCACCTTCGCGGCTTCCTCCAACTGCGTGCTGTACTGCGGGGCGAAGCCCGTCTTCGCGGACATCCGGCCTGATACCTACAACATCGATCCGGAGGCCGTGGAGAAGCTGATCACCCCCCGGACCAGGGGAATCGTGGCAGTGGATTTCACCGGGCAGTCCGTGGAGCACGACGCCCTGGGGGAGATTTGCAGGAAGCACGGCCTGGTGCTGATTGAGGACGCGGCCCATGCCATCGGCACGAAATACAAGGGCAGGCCCATCGGCAGCATTGCGGACATGACCTGCTTCAGCTTCCACCCGGTGAAGACAGTCACCGGCGGCGAGGGCGGCGCGATCACCACCAACGACGAGAAGCTTTACCGGCGCCTGATGCGGGTCCGCACCCACGGAATCACCCGCAACATGGACGAGATGGTGCACCCCACGGACGCCGCCTGGTACAATGAGCAGGTGGAGCTGGGATACAACTACCGCATGACGGATTTCCAGGCAGCGCTTCTTTTGAGCCAGCTGCATAAGCTGCCTAAATTTGCGGCCCGCAGAAGGGAAATCGTAAAGAAGTATGACGAGGCATTCTCCCGGATGCCGGAGCTGATCGTGCAGCGGGAGATTTCGGAATCCGATACGGTCAGGCATCTGTACATTCTGCGTCTGAACCTGGAGCGGCTTAGCTGCGACAGGCGGCAGTTTTTCGATGCCCTGTACGCGGAGAATACCTGTCCCCAGGTGCATTATCTGCCGGTCTACTGGCACTCCTACTATGAGAAGCTGGGCTATGGGAAGGGGCTGTGCCCCAATGCGGAGAAGTATTACAATGAAGTGATGAGCATCCCTCTTTACTATGGCCTGACGGACGACGACGTGGAGGATGTGATTCGGGCTGTCAGGAAGGTCATTGCGTATTATCGAAAATAAATTTATATGCATAAATCCTGAAAATGCGGGGGCGGGGGTAGACAGGGCTTTACCTGCCCCGTTTTTTTAGACAGGCGCTTGTATGTATACGGCTATTGTACCGTGGGCAGAGGGCCGGTAGGACACGGCACCAGGATGAAGGCTGGAGAGGAATAGTCAGGACTATGGAACAATATATAGACCGGGAGGCAGGCATCTATCTGCGCCTGATGACCTGGGAGGACACGGATCTGATCGTGGCATGGCGCAACAGTGACGCCGTGCGGAAGAATTTCATCTATCGGGAGCCTTTCACCAGACAGGGGCATGAGGATTGGATCCGGAACATGGTGGAGACGGGAAAGGTGGTGCAGACCATCATCTGCGACCTGGCTTCGGACAGGCCATTGGGATGCGTCTACATCCGTGACATCGACAGACGGCACAACAAAGCGGAATACGGCATCTTCATCGGGGAGCCGGACGCCCGGGGCCGGGGACTGGGCACTGCCGCCGCGAAGCTGATGCTGCGGTATTGCTTCGAGGAAGAAAAAATGCACCGAATCTATCTGCGTGCCCTGGCCGGTAACAATCGGGCGATTCGCAGCTATGAGAAGGCGGGATTCAGAAAAGAAGGCTGCCTGAAGGATGACGTGTGCATTGACGGGAAATACTGTGATATCATATGGATGGCCGCCATCGCACCGGAAGCGGCTGAATGACAGCTGAGGGGAATCCTGCCGGGCTCTGGCATGACGGCTGCATACGGCAGAGAAGGCTGAAGACGGATGACATTAAGATGAAAATTGACGCCATATCAGGCAAAAGAATGGGAGACAGATGGGACAGATGAAGAAGATCAGCTTTGTGATTCCCTGTTATCGTTCGGAGCATACGCTTCCCCATGTGATAACGGAAATCGACGGAAAAATGAAGACCATGGAGCAATATAGCTATGATATCTTCCTGGTGAACGACTGTTCTCCGGACGGCACCTTTGACGTGATTCGTAGGCTCTGTAAGGAGCGTGAAAATATCCGGGGCATTGACTTTGCCAGGAATTTCGGCCAGCATTCGGCGCTGATGGCAGGGCTTCGCCACTCGGACGGGGATTATGTGGTATGTCTGGACGACGATGGGCAGACCCCGGCGGATCAGGTGGACAGACTGATCGGCAAGCTGGAGGAGGGATACGACGCTGTGTACGCCCGGTACGACCATAAGCAGCATTCCGCCTTCCGGAATCTGGGCAGCAGGCTCAACGAGCGCATGACCCGGATGATGCTGGGGAAGCCGCCGGAGCTGTATATTTCCAGTTATTTCGCGGCGAAGCGGTTCGTGGTGGACGACATGATCCGCTACGAGAACTCCTACCCCTATATCATCGGCCTGGTGCTGCGGGCTACCAAGAATATTGCCAATGTGTCGGTAGATCACAGGGAGCGGGGGGAGGGCACCTCCGGCTATACCTTTAAAAAGCTGTTTGCCCTGTGGTTCAACGGCTTCACGGCGTTCTCGGTGAAGCCCCTGAGGATTGCCACCGCCATGGGGGCGGTGAGCGCGGGGGCGGGCTTCCTGTACGGCCTGTACACTATCATCAAGAAGTTCATCAATCCGGCGGTGCCTATGGGGTTCAGCTCCCTGATGTCGGCTATTGTCATCTTCGGGGGCATGATCATGCTGATGCTGGGCCTGATTGGGGAATATATCGGGCGGATTTATATCAGCCTGAACAATTCGCCTCAGTATGTCATCCGGGAAAAGCTGAATCTGGATGCCGATGGGCAGGAGAATGAGGAAAGATAAGATGGGAAGATTTTTGGAATGGTGGAAATCGCCGGGCAGGTATTGGGAGGATGTTGCGGAAAGCAGTCATGCCGGGGAGAAGCGGTATGTGACGCTTATCAAGTCTCTGCTTCTGGCAGCGCTGCCCCTTCTGTGCTGTCTGGTGTACTGCATCGGCCAGGGACAGAGCCTGGGGAAGGTCTATATACCTTCCTCCGGATGGAACGATGAGCTGTTTTATTATAAACAGGTGGAGAGCATCCTGGAATTTGGATACCCCCAGGGGTATTATGGCTTCAACGAGAGCCATGCACTGAAGCTTTCCTTCGCGGCGTGGAGCCCGATTTTGGTCTTTCCGTGGATTCTCTGGGGCCTGGTGTTCGGATGGAATCTCATGTCCCCCATCATCTGCAATATCTTCCTCATGTGCCTGTGCTGTTTCCTTTTCGTATGGCTGGTTCGGCCCACCTGGAAGCAGATGGGGATACTTACGCTGCTGTTCTGCCTGTTTAGGCCTTTTGTGCGCTATATGCTTTCCGGGATGGCGGAAGTCATCTGTTTTGCCATACTGATTCTTTTTTATTCCATGGCCATCAACTATCTGAGACGGGAGAGGGACTATAAACTGGTCTTGCTGTTCCTGATTTCAGGCCTGATGATTCTGATGCGCCCCTATATGGCGCTTTTCATGCTGCTTCCGGTCTGTTTTTGGATTCGCAGAGGGAAGAGCCCTGCCGGGAAAGTGTGCCGGGGGGCTGCCGGAGTGGCGGTGCTGGCGGCGGCGCTGGGCATTTATGCGGTCATCAACCATTACCTTGGGGCGGAATACTTTACCCCTCTTTTCTATACGGACTGGATTCAGGCATTTTTTGATCAGGGAATCTTCAGGGGGATTTATTATACCATCAGAAAGATTTATTATGTGGGACAGGATTTCCTTGGGCATGTGCGGGATAGCTTCGGCAGCGGGCTGGCGGCGGATGCCTGTTTCGTATGCTACCTGGTCTGCATGGCAGTGCTGGCGGTACAGGGACTCATAGACTGGCGAAGGTTTCGCCGCCTTCGGGCCGAAGAGAGGAGTCCTGTGGCGGACAAGGCGGAACAGGCAGCCGGAGAGAGGAGTCCTGTAGTGGACAAGACGGAACAGGCAGCCGGAGAGAGAAGGCCTGTAGTGGATAAGGCGGAACAGGCAGCCGGAGCGAAGAGAGGGGCTTCCGCCGCTGCCCGCCCTGTATGGGAAAAGATGGTCATTGAGATGCATCTGGCCTTCAGCTTTATCGTCATGCTCTTTGCGCTGCTGCTTATGTATAAGCTGACGGAGGGCAGCAGGCATCTGATGATTTTCCTGGGGGCCGCCGTGTTCGTCATAGCCTGGATGGATACGAAATATTACAAAAAGGCTGCGCTGGTGGGGGTCACCTTCGCTTATTTTTACGCCTATATGGCGCTGAATCCTTTTGATTATCAGGTGCCTTTCCTGGAGGAAGAGAAAGCCGCCGCTGTGGAGACATGGCGGAAGGAAATGGAGAGCGAGCTGGTCTTGTGTAAGGAGGATGTGCCGAATTATGACAATGATGTCATATGGGTGTACAGCGACCTGGTGGACGGCGAAGAGGTCATCACTTCATACCAGCTGCTCTATGGACTGCCGGAAGGATTCGGAATCAGCTGCTGTATGCGGGAGTATGTGATACCGAACATGGATGTGCTGAAAAGCCGCTATATGGCAGTGCCCGCTGAGGGCGAGATTGCTGCGCTGTGCCAGGGGAGGGGATTCCGCCTGGTATACGGCGACGAGGAGCTGGCCCTGTATGAACTGCGCGATAAATAGGATAAAATGGCATGCCGATACGGCTAAAGCTTTTTGGCCCCATTATGAGAAGGGACAGGAACAGGAGTTAAGAGATGGACAACAAGCGGTCGAAATATAAGGTCTACATCCTGTGGATCTGCGTGCTGATATACGGCGGGCTGTGCCTGTATCTTTTCTATATGCAGTCCATCCAGCCGCTGGATTACGATAACCGGTACTTTCAGTCGGATCTGCCCTATCACATCAGCATGATCATCGATGACGGGTGGTATTACAGCTTTACGGCTTACCTATACCAGCTTCTCTACTGGCTGGGAGGACACAGGACCGGGCTGATTGCGCTCTTTCTGGCCGTTGTCGCGGTGCTGTGCGTGGTTCTGACAGAGAGGCTGCTGGCGCTTCTTATGGGGAGGAGGGAAGCGGACGCGCTGACATTGGGCTGCGCGCTGGCGCTGAACCTTGTGATGCCCTTCTTCTGGCGCTTTGCGGGGGAATACCGCTATGTGAGCTATCAGGCGGGGAACATCTGGCACAATTCCACCTACCAGTGCATGAAGCCCGCCGCATTGGCGGTGATGATTTATTTCCTGAAAGCGGAAGAGGGCTACAGAGAGCGCCTGACCGGCAGACAGTGGCTTGTCCTGGCGGGGCTGCTGGCCCTGTGCACGGGCATCAAGCCCAGCTTCCTGACGGTGTTCGCCCCCGTGCTGGCGGTGAAGCTGCTGGCGGATCTGTGCAGGAAGGTGCCTTTTAAACAGGTGTTCCTGATGGGAAGCACGGTGCTTCCGGCCTGTGGCGTGATGCTGTGGCAGAATGCGGTGCTGTTTGGCGCGGATACTGGCCAGGGATTCACGCTGTCCCCCTGGTACACCTTTTCGCTCCATGCCAACCGGACGAAAGTGGCGGTGCTGTGCTCCGTGGCGTTCCCATTGGCGGTATTGCTGTTCTCGCTGAGGGAGCTTCTGCGGGACAGGCGCTATCTCTTCGCCTGGGGCATGACGGGAGCGGGCTTCCTGGAAGCCTTACTGCTGGTTGAGACGGGAAGCCGCTCCAGGGATGGAAATTTCCTGTGGGGCTATAGTATGGCGCTGTTTTTAATATATGTCTTCAGTCTGGAGAAATGGCTGCTTTTCCTGAGGAAGGAGGAGCATCGTCTGCTTTATCGGATTGCTTTCGCGGTATCCGGATGCGTACTGGCCTATCAGCTTTTCTGCGGCATTGTTTTCTACGGCAGACTGCTGCAGGGGGAGACCTATTTCATGGTGGGGTATTCCATATGAAAAAAAAGAAAAACCAAAAAACAGGAATTACAGCGGGAACCATAGTGGCATTGGTCATTTCCAGTATGGCGTTGGTTCTGGCGTTCATTCTGCTGCTGATATACTGGAGGCCCCGGGCCCAGAGGGAGGATTACGAGCGGATTGCGTCCACGGAATATGACACCGTGTTCCTCTCCATGTTTCCCCTGGACACATACCGGGAGGAGGATTACGCTCTTTTACGTGCCAGGAAGATTATGATAGTATCCTACCGCATCCCTCTGCTTTCCGGGATGGAAAGCTACATGCAGGAGATTGCGGAATCAGGAAACAAAGTCACCACGGTATACCTGGGAATCCGCCCGGATCTGACCGATCCGGAGGATCTGCGGGATTTCGTCAACCGTTATTCCCACATAGACTTTGAAATCCTCATTGCCAATCCTTCCGCGGACTACTGGCGCAGGCTCCCTCAGGAAGCGTATGAAGCGACCCTGGCAGCTTACACGGATATGCTGACCGCTATCCCCCGCATTCCCGATGCCAATTTCTACTTCATGTCCAGTGAAGAATGGCTGATAAACAATCCGGCCAATTACATAGACGAATGGCTTTTGTCGGAAGACGCGGCCGGCACGGTCATGGCCTACAGCTATACCAGTCCCCGTTATCTGGTAGAGGATGCGGAGTCTGCTGTCCGGTCCCTGGAGGAAGTGACCCGGAAGCTGCGGGTTGAACCGGAAGGATTTCCGGACTTGTCTGATGTCTGCGTGCTGTTTTTCGGGGACAGTGTCATAGCAAACTATACAGACAGCATGTCTGTTCCGGGCGTGGTGAACGGCCTGTCGGGGGCCTGCGTCTACAACCTTGGTTACGGTGGCAACAGCGCCGCCCGGGGAGCCGAAGACAGGATTGCGCTGCCTGACATCCTGGAAGCATTCTTTCAGGGAGATTTGTCGGAACTGCCCTCGGACGAACCGGTATACGAAGGCATTGCCTCTTATCTGGAGAATCCTCTGGAAGGAAAAAAGCAGTGCTTTGTCATCAATTATGGCCTGAACGATTATTTCAAGGGGTATGCCATCTCTTCGGAAGATTCCTATGATGTGTATACATACTGCGGGGCCATCCGCGCTGCCGTAAAAACCATTCGGGAGAATGCCCCGGATGCCCAGATTATTCTGTGTACCCCCAATTTCATAACCGAATGTGAAGCAGGAGCCGAGCCCCACGGCCCCGGGGGAAGCGTCCTGGCCGATTATGTGGCGGCAGAGATTGGACTGGCCCGGGAGCTGAAGGTGGATTTGCTGGACAACTATCATGAGCTGGGCATTACCGCCGAGAACAGTGACCTGTACCTGGACGACAAGGTGCATCCCAGCCTTGCCTGCCGCTATCTCATAGGGAAACGGCTCTGTGGAGCCATCCGCTAGGGGTTTATGCCGTCTGGGCTGAAACATGTCAACCGAGAGATTGCCGTCTGCCCTGATGACTTCGCCGCCCTGGGGCTCCGCTCAGGTAAACAGCCAGGTCATATACGGCAGCAGCAGCACCGTGGGTTCTCTGCTTTTTATGATAAATATCACCAGGTACATTGCGTAAGCCAGGATTACGGAGAGGAGACAAAAGATTTTCTGCCTCTTATTCTCGATTGCCTTCAGCACCATGGGAATCAGGAACACATGCCCCAGCACCATATAATAGCATATCCTGGAGGTCTCCAGGATATAATATCCGAAACTGTAGATGATCAGAGCGAAAAGATTCAGGTTAAACAGCGTCTCCGCCCTGGAATTGCCCTTGACCCCCTTTTTATAATAAAAGAGCGAAAAAAGCAATACAGCCAGGCATTTTGCAATATTTGCATAGGAAATCGTCTCCACGTCCAGAATCAGATCCCCTTCATAATAGGGGTAGAATACGAACATCAGCCTTCGGAATACCGGTTTTCCCAAGACAAGCGCCGTGCAGGCTGCCGGAATCAGCCAGAGAGTCTTTTTGCTCCACTTCAGGGAATGGGCGATGAGGTACACCGGTATGACCAGCAGGACGGATTTATGGAAAAAGGCGGCAAGCAAAATCCAGAAGACGAACTTGACGTAATCCTCCTCAAACAGAAACTTCATGGCATAGGTACAGACTGCCATCACAAAGTAATACCGCACATTGCTGAAGCTCATGAAGTAGAAGCCGTTTGCCATGAAAAGAAAAAAAGACATCACGAACCAGTCCGTATTGTCGAACAGGCCTTTTACGAAGAACAGGCTCGTAAGGAATGCCATGACCGCAAACACGATCCGGTAATTGTCGTATCCGAACAGACTCTGCAGAACCTTCACCAGCGCCTGGAAACCGATTTCATAGGAGACTGTCGTATCCCCGCTCATGATATGCAGAAAATGGTCCCGGTAGACCCAGTAATCGTTCCCGATGCCGATTCTCAGGGCGGAAAGGGCAAACAGGATTGTGAAGATTCCAATCAGGAGTACCCTGTTCAACAGGGACTGCCGGTTTGTGACAATCCGCTGTCCCCTGCTATTCAATTTCCCTGCGTAAGCGCTGTTCACGAAATAAGCCATGAAAACCGTAAGCGCCGTGACTAGTAAATATAATATCATTGCCGGCTCCTATCATGCGTGTTCTAATCACAAAGAGGGTCTGATTCCCCGCAGCTTGCCGAGGTAAGTTTCATCTTGAGAAGCGGCTCCTGTAATACGCTGCCAGCAGTTTCTCGTCAGCGGAGACCAGGATCACGGCGGAGACCTTGATGTCCTGGCGGCCCAGCTGTTCCAGAAGACGCTCAAACACCTTATCGTTCCTGCGCCCTGCTTTCAGCGCCAAAAGCACCGCTTCGCATTTCCGTATCCTGTCCAGCTCCTCCGGATGCATCACCGGGTTTTTGCAGATGATTTTGTGCTTCTGCCCCTCATCCGGCACTTTGATTTCCGCCTCCCGGATATCTTCGTCCACACAGACCAGTGCAATCTCTTTGGCATCTTTCAGGACATGGGTCCAGTTGGGCGCGAATTCCGGTAGGAAGGGGGCACCCAGGCAGGTGACATGATGCCTTTTTTCGACGGTGGACGGAAGGTAGACGGCGGTATCCAGTATCAAAGAGAGAAGAATCCCCAACAGGGAGATTCCAAGCCCCAGACATGCTCCCAGGAAGCATGCGTTTCCCATCCTGAGCTTTGAACTGTCTCTGGCGACGGTTCCGGCCCTGGCTGTCTCGATGGAACGGATTTCCTTCCGGATATCCGCGAATTTCGGGAGGATTTCCTCCAGGATGGAAGCCAGTTCCACCGAAAGCGCCGGGGAATGGGTGTCGCAGCGCACATAGAGATATCGCACATCCGAATCCACTGAGGCTGTGACATAGGAAGCGATTTCTTCCCTGGATAATCTGCCGTCCATTTTCTCATAGACAGAATCCAGGAAGAAATCCGTATGAATCACCTCTCCCCAGGTAAAATAGTTGTAATAGTCATAGGTCTCTCCCTGGGCATCCTCCGCGAAGTCTATGTAAAAAACCGACTCCGTCTGATAAGTCCGTCCCCCTCTTGCCGCTGTCCTGGCATAAAAATGGCATCCCGCCACAAGCGCTGTGCCCGCAAGCATCGCCAGAGGGATAATCCAGATTTTCCGCAGAAATCTAAGCCACAGCAGCCTGTAGTCCACAGGCTCTCGGCTGTATTCGCACTCCCACATCATGAAACGCCCTTTCTTTCTTCATTCAGTTCCCCGAACAGCTGCATTGCCCTTTCCACCGTGCGGTCTGAGTTGTAGTGCTCGTGCTCTCCCCATCTTCCGAGACCGTACACGCCCCGCTGTCTCATGTACCTCAAGAGTTGTGACATGATTTCAGGCTTGTCAATGGTGTTCAGGGGGTAAGTATACTCATTGGCGAAAGCATGCTCGCTGCCCGTGTCTGTGACCCGGCTTAAATTGGTCTCCTCCCAATATCCCCTGCTGCCGGGGCAGAAATTATGTCGCACCAGGATTCGGTGGCAGGGAATCTTAGGATTGGGAATGTAGATCCAGTGGGCTTTCGTGTCCAGATGCTCCGGCACATATTTAATCTCTGTCCCTGTGGATTTCAGCTTCTCGATGCTGTGGACAATTTCCGGATCGCAATTTTCATATACCTTAACGGATTTCCAGGGAATGGTGGTGATGATAGCATCCGCCCTGAAGACAGAACTGTCGGCGCATGTGACCGTCCTTTCTTCCGGATTCATTCCTGTGACTGTCATATGGTACCGAATCCGCTCCCCCAGGGCCCTGCCCATCCGCTCCCAAAGCTCTCCGTAGCCTGTCCTTTTCGGGTAGTAGAACCGGGCATGCCCCGGCTGTGTGCCGTAGGGTCTGCGGTTCAGGCAGCTTAAGAGCGTCTCCTCAAAAGAGACGTCGGGCAGCTTGTTCAGCCAATAGGTTCCCAGCGAGTCCAGGTCTTCGCCGAACATTTTGCTGTTGTAGGGGAGCATATAGTCTTCCGCAATCTTGTCCCCCAGCTTCCAGGTCACCCAATCCACGAACTTTTCCGGCATGGGCGTACCCAGATTGCATCCTGCCACCGCGATTGACTTCAGGTACCTGATCTGCTCCTCCTGGGGCATCTGCCAGATGTTCGCCTCGAAGGGATGGTCGATTTCATAAGTCCCCATATGGATTCTGGAATCTCTGTCAAAAAGATTCCACTCATCGGCGGGCATGAATGAAAAGAGAAAGCGGTTGACCTCAGGCCGCCTCACATCGAGGAAGTGGCCGCCCGCTATATCCAGGGCAGAGCCGTCCACTTCTTTCTAACGGCAGAGCCCCCCTGGGGCAGCCTCTTTTTCCAGAACCATGAATGACAGTTCCGGCTTTTTTTGCCGGAGCAGATTTGCAAAGGCAAGCCCCGCCGGCCCCGCTCCGAGAATCAGATAATCATAAGTCTCCATCTCATCAACTCTCCTGTTTATTTCCGCGCTTAAAGGAATTGCCTGAAGTCAGTTCCTAAGGAATTGCCTGAAGTCAGTTCCTAAGGAATTGCCTGAAGTCAGTTCCTAAGGAATTGCTCTGGCGTCAGCTTTTAAGGAACTCATATAAATCAGGCACAGGAAAAAGGAACAGTAATAGTAAGCGTGGAAGTACACCAAGGCCCCCGCCGGCATCACCAGTGCAATGGCAGCTGCCTGTCCCAATAAAAGGAACGCTATCCCTGCCAGCCCGAACCGGTTTTTCCTCTTTTTGATAAATCGGATGCCCTCTCTGAAGAACAGGAAAATTTCAAATAGCGGTATAAGGATCAGGACTGCGCTGTAAAAATATATCCGCTTAAGCGCGTTCTCCACAAAGCCAATCAGCTTCCCTGCAAAGGCGGAAAAGCTCTGGTGGATGTCCGTTTCCATCCATTCCCTGACAAAAGGCTCATTCTCCAGATCCTGGCGGCCGATGTCCCAGGATTCCAATGTCCAGGGCGGCAGGTCCGGGTCGGGCGGCTGGTCGCATCCCACCACATACGCATCCTCCAGCACCATAATTGCCTGCAGCAGCATGGAAATCTGGGTCTTCGCGTACACCGGCAGATTGTGGAGGAGGATCCGATAGTATGCCTTCATGTAAGCGGAAGCCGTCTCATCGCTGGCAAGGCTTTGGTTGATGTCCTTCCTGCCGTTTGCATAATTGTATCTCCTGTATCCGTCCATGCCATAATAGCGGAGAGCTTCCATGGGGACGACCTGGCTCAGCGCAGCCACATCCCCTCCAGCCCCTTCATAGAAAAGGCCGGAGGATAAGCAGTTCTTCAGAACAGGGAAGGAATTGATGAAAGAATAATCCTTTCCATAGTATTTGATGTCCCCCAGCTTCTGCGGCACCAGGAAAGCGACGAAGGCCAGCGCCATGCACAGAAAGCAGGCCAGGCTCTTCACAGGCTTATATTTATATAGGAAAAGAAGCTGCACTATAAACAGGAGGAAGCCCAGGATGATTCCCTCCGTCCTCCACACCCCGAGAAAGCCGCATAAGAAGATATTGCAGATCAGGCTCCCTGTCCCGCGCTTTCTCCCGTCCACGATGTCCATGGCCGTCATGGACACGGCGAACATGCTCAGCAAAGCGTAAAGCTCCGTGCGGTAGGAGTTCGTAAAGAGCGTGTACACGCCGGGCATGAGGAATACAAGAAAGACGCTGTACTTCCCCTTTCCTTTCAGCACAGGGCTGTCAGCAATCCTGTTGTAAAGATACCCCAGGACAAAAAACGCGAAAATCAACTGGAACACGGTCAGGAACACCGGACTGGGCACCACCATGAGCATGGCGGCATACACACAGCTTGTATAAGCGCTGTGCCAGTATTCCGGCCAGAACCGGATGGCATAGGAGTAGGTGATGTAATTATCCTCGCTGGCGGTAAAGGGATTCGGCCAGAGAAGCAGGATTCCCGCCAGACAGAGCAAAAAGAAGCCCAGGAAGAAACGTATGTTTTTCCGCGTCCTCCAGTTGGCCACAATCCAGAAGAGCAGATGCCAGAGGAAAAAAATCATCACCGCCGCAAACAGCTTGGAGATGACATATCCCAGGATTCTCTCCCCGGTGTCGCTGATGATCTGGTTCCTCGGTAGGGAGAGAATGATGTTTTGCTCTTCCCGGAACAGGAAGATGCTCCTTTCATACAGAAAAGAGAGCAGAAAATGGATCACAGGAAGCAGATATTTTTTCCGGCTGTAGAAAAATTCTCGCATACCGACTCCTATCTGGGCCTCGATACCAGCACCGCGCCCACAACTATCAGAAACACGCCCGCCATTTTCCGCAGGGTAAGCTTCTCCCCGAACCTGGCCCTTGCCAGGAACATGGTCCACACATAAGTAAAGGCCGAGAGCGGCAGGACGCTGGAATAATCCAGCACCCGCAGCACATAGATATTCAGCACGGAAGCCGCCAGATACAACGCCCCTCCCGCGTACAGGCTGGGGGTCTTCAGCATATTAAGAAAGGTGTCCCACAGGCTTTCTCCCTTGAGAGAGCCTGAGGCCTGCTTCAGGAACAGGCTGGCCACG
>ERZ808037.1016-NODE-1016-length-20899-cov-4.822447_pt1 | contig 20899 bp, 16 predicted proteins | sample MGYA00380190_ERZ808037 | MGnify/ENA primary metagenome ERZ808037 (study PRJEB31490, sample SAMN06133399) | mouse gut metagenome | isolation source: J9 | host: mice | place: China: Chengdu | collected 2015-05 ... | reverse complement strand
CTGTCCACCCGGTTGACAAAATAATTATCCACCGCAATCGGATGCGGCTTTAACCCCAGAGCCATCAGCTGCGTGCTGAGCCTGTGCGAAAACGTCGTTTTCCCCGAAGAGGACGGCCCGGCAATCATCACCAGCTTCTTATCCCCCGAAGCCACGATCTTTCCGGCAATCTCTCCAATTTTCTTCTCCATCAGGGCCTCTTCAATCAAAATCGTTTCGCTCGCTGCCCCCGCAGAAATCCGGTCATTCAGCCCGCCGACATTCGCAAGATCCAGGCGAAGCCCCCAGTCCGAAGTTTCTTTCAATACCTGATACAGCTTATCCCTGGGCGCAAACGGCTCAACCACCTTGGGATCGTCCCCCGGATACATCAGCACAAAGCCATCCTGATAAAGCTGTAAATCAAAATACTTTAAATACCCCGTATTGGGCACCATATAACCATAAAAGTAATCCTCAAAATCCCCAATACTGTAAATATTCACATTAGAAACCCGCCGATACCGAAAAAGCCTTTCCTTATCATACATTCCGTTCCGGTGAAATAACTCAATCGCCTCATCCAGAGCCATATTCCGCTTCATGATCGGAATCCGCCCCGCTGCAAGTTCCTGCATCTTCTCCTTCACCCGCTGCAAAAACTCCTCCGTCAGAACAAAATCAATCTCCGGTCGAATAAAGAAACTCTTTCCCACTGTAAAATCCACGGTAAGCTTCCTGACCTGCGAACGCCCTCCCGCAGCCTGCCCCGAACCATTCGCCTCACTCGCCGAATGTTCTCCTGCACCCGGCAGTACTTCATCCGCCACCGCATAAAACGCCTTCAGCATTAAAAACTTCAGACTTCTCCGATAGGTCTGTTTTCCCACCTTATCCCGGGCCGTAATCATCCGCAGATCCTTACACTCCTTCGCCCGCTTATGTAACTCCCGAAGCTTTCCATCCACCTGCACCAGCAAAATATCATCCGTAAATTCCGCCTGCACATCCTCCGCAACCGTCTGCCAGGTCGTCCCAAAAGGATATTCCCTGTGTTTTCCGTTTACTGTCAACTGAATCATTAAGGTCCTCCTGTTTTTATGTATTTTTTAGTTGAATCAATGTTTCTTTGTCATGCTTTTTTGCTGCAGCAGAGCCATATTCCGTCGTCACCACACTTTCGCTCCGCATAGAACGTAACGGACGGACTTAATTCCCCAATCAAACCAATACAAACCGGCTTCTTCCTTAATAAACCACCCCCGGAAACCTCTTCTCTTCCTTCATCACTTCAACTTCTCCCCCAAACCTTCTATGCAGATACCCTTCCATAAATTCCACAAACCCATGTTCCAGCCCATAATGTCCGGCATCGATCACCGCCATCCCTCTTGCCACGCTGTCAATCCCCTCATGATGCCCGATATCTCCGGTAATGAGTACCTGCGCCCCTTTCTTTATCGCAATATCCACCATACTCCCCCCGGACCCCGGTGAAATCGCACAGCGCAAATATGTTTTATCGCATGTATCTCCATCCCCTTCCCCATACACCGTAACTGCCTCAAGTCCAAACCTTTCCTTCACCAGCCCGGCCAGTTCCTTGAGGCTGACTTCCTTCTCCAGATTCCCTATCTTTCCTATTCCATAGACAACCCCGTCGATTTCTCCCTCCGGCTCCAGTACATGGGTATCCGTCAGTCCCATCTTCTCTGCCGCCATATCCGCCATGCATCCCGGCGCACTGTCAAAGTTTGTGTGCATGGCATAGTAGGAAATATCTGCCTGCAAAAGCGCAACCAGCCTTCTCCCGATAAAGTCCCCGTCATTAACTTTCTTCACCGCCTTAAAAATCAGCGGATGGTGCGTAATCAGCATATCTGCCCCCGCTGCCGCTGCCGCCGAAATCACCTGATCCGTGGCATCAAGCGCAAGATAAATCTTTTTTACCTCTTTTTCAAACCGCCCCGCCAAAAGCCCCGGATTATCCCAACTACAGGCCATCATTTCCGGCGCAAGGCAGTTTAAATGTTCAATAATCTCCCTGCATTTCATCCTGTACCTCCTTTATCCATCCAAGTTCACAAAGAAGCTTTTCCCTCGCTTCCTGTGCCTTTTTCGTTTCCTGACCCTCAAGTTCCCGAAGGATGGCCTGCATCCTTGCTTTCTCTTTTTCCAGATACAAAGCCAGCACCGAATCCCTTGCTTCCATCAGATATTTCCCATACAGGTAATGTGCCGGGCGGTCAAGACTCATCCTTCCCCGCTTTGCCAGCATAACCGTATAGAACTTTCCGTCCTCAAAAACCATCGCTTCACGCGCAATATAAAAACCATTTTTTTCCAGATAAATCCTCACCTTGTCCAGTTCGGACTGCGGCGAGAGTACAAACGCGCCTGTACTCTCCCACAGCGCTCTTCCTTGTTCTAAAATATGTAGCACCAGCTCGCCGCCCATTCCGGCAATCACCACGCTATCTGCCTCCCCGGGCTTTAACTCTGCCAGTCCGTCGCTTAACCGCAGTTCAATCTTATCTTCCATCCCACAGGCCAAAACATGCTCCTTCGCCCGCGCAAGAGGCCCCTGCCCGATATCCATGGCGATTGCCCCCGGACTAACTCCCCGTTCAATCAGGGCAATGGGAAGATAACCGTGATCCGTCCCGATATCCGCAATCCGGCTTCCTCGCTCTACAAAGGAAGCCACCATTTCCAGGCGTTTTGACAACTTCATTCTTTCCTCTCCTCAACCTGTATTCTCTGCTTTCTGCCGCAGCATCTTATCTCCCTGCCCGTCTTCATCGGCGATTTTCTTCCCAACATTCAGTCCAGATAATCCTTTAATTTCCTGCTTCGGCTGGGATGGCGGAGTTTTCTGAGGGCCTTGGCCTCAATCTGGCGTATCCTTTCCCGGGTTACCTGAAACTCTTTTCCTACCTCCTCAAGCGTCCTTGGCCTTCCGTCATCCAGACCGAACCGCAGCTTTAACACCTTCTGCTCCCTTTCGGTCAGCGTGTCCAAAACCTCCATCAGCTGTTCGTGCAGCAGGGTAAAGGTTGCCGCATCCACGGGAACCATCACATGTTCATCCTGAATAAAATCTCCCAGATGACTGTCCTCTTCCTCACCAATCGGGGTTTCCAGGGAAACCGGGTCCTGGGCAATTTTCATAATTTCGCGAACCCGCTCTGCCGGAAGTTCCATCTCTGCGGCGATTTCCTCTGCTGTCGGCTCCCGGCCCAGGGACTGGAGAAGGAATCGTGAGGTGCGGACCAGACGGTTAATGGTTTCCACCATATGGACGGGAATCCGGATCGTCCGTGCCTGATCGGCAATCGCCCGGGTAATCGCCTGACGAATCCACCAGGTCGCATAGGTGCTGAATTTATAGCCTTTGGTATAGTCGAACTTTTCCACGGCCTTAATCAGTCCCAGGTTTCCTTCCTGGATTAAGTCCAAAAACTGCATCCCTCTTCCGGAATACTTCTTGGCAATGCTGACCACCAGACGCAGGTTTGCCTCGGCAAGCCGTTTCTTTGCCCACGCATCCCCCAGTTCTATCCGCTTTGCCAGTTCTATTTCTTCTTCCAGGGACAAAAGCGGCACTTTTCCGATTTCCTTTAAATACATGCGAACCGGATCTTCCAGGCTCACGCCCTCCGGCACGGAAAGATCGATGTTTTCTACATCAATCTCTTCCTCCTGTTCCAGTTCCTCTTCATTAAGAAGCACCTCATCCAAATCCCCTTCCAGTGTGGGCAGAATATCTATATGATGTGCGTCCAGAAATTCATATACCTGATCCAACTGTTCTGCATCCAGATTTTCCGGCTGAAAATAGTCGAAAATCTCCTGCGGTTCAAGGACATTCTTTTTTTTCTTTGCAAACGCCCGAAGACCAGCCAGCTTCTCTGCAAACTTCTCTGTTCTTTCTCCCATATCTCCCATCCTTTTTCCAAGTTATACGCACAGGTCTAAACCTTATTCACCTTCTTTAGTCTTTCCTCAATCCAAAGAAATATGCAGACTTCCCAGGGCCGCCTGTTCGCGGATAATCCGCTGAAACTCCTGGATATCCCGCGCATTGCGTCCTGCCCAGTCCAGGCTGTTTTTCTTTACCTTCCGCACAGTTTCCGAGAATGCTTTCTTCTGTTCTTCGTTATTCAGTGATTCCTTCAGGCTGGCGTTAAACAGCGCAGCCACTTCCCTGTATTCCTCCTCGTCGTTAATAAAATGATTTAATATCCCGGCAGGCTTAATCTCCCCCGCCTTATGCCCGGCAAATACCATCTCTGCTACCTGATGGTACAGAGGTTCTACAAAATCCTCTGCCGAGATAATCCCCTCAATCTTTGCAAAAAGGGACGGGCGCTCAATCAGCCAGGTTAAAAGAAGGCGCTGGGGCTGTCTGGTTTTTTCTTCTTTTTCATTTTTCCCCCTGCCCTTTTTCCCGGCTTCCCTTCCTGTTGTATTTTTGTCTTCCTGCTGCACGGCAAACCGATCCCCTGCGCCGCTTCCGTTTTCCTTTATCCTGCCAAAGGCTCGATAGGAATCCTGGATTCCCAGACGGCTGCCAAACTGATTGACCAGACGCTTTAAATCCTCATAGGGGATGAAATGTTCCCTCGACACCGCCTGGATATAATTATCCCTTTCCAAGGCTTCGGAAAAAATTAAAAGCTTCTTTGCCGTTTCCTGGTAAAACTGCGTCTTCTGTTCGGGGTCTTCTAAGGAATACCGGCTCTTAAGCACATCGATTTCATATAAAAAGCTGTTCTTGGCCTGGGCAATCCTCCTGCTGAATTCCTCTGCCCCTAAATTTTTGATAAATTCATCCGGATCTTTATAGGGTTTCATATTTAAAACCTTAATCGAAATCCCTGCCTCCCGCAGTATGGGAATCGCCCGCAGAGCTGCCTTTGTCCCCGCCTCGTCGCTGTCGTAGGTTAAGATCACCTGTGTTGTATAGCGCTTTAAAAGCACGGCATGCTGCGGAGTAAATGCGGTTCCTAAGGATGCCACCGCCTGAGTAAATCCGGCCTGGTGCAGGGCAATAACATCCATATAACCCTCGCAGATTAAAAGGTATTTTTCCCGGGAAGTCCGGGCGAAATTCAAGCCGAATAAGTTCCTGCTCTTATCAAAAAGCCTGGTTTCCGGAGAATTTAAGTACTTGGGCATCCCGTCCCCCATCACCCGTCCGCCAAAACCAATAACCCGGTTATTTACATCCATAATGGGGAACATCACCCGGTTCCAGAACTTGTCATGACCTCCCCGTTCTTCGATGGTAACCAGACCGCTTTCCTTTAAAAAGCTGTCCTCATAACCCTTGTTCTTTAAATAGCGGTATAAATCGTCGCTGGTTTTATTCGCAAATCCCAGGCCAAAGTGAAGAATCGTTTCATCGGTAAGCTGCCTTTTCTTTAAGTAGGCATAGCCGTCCTGTCCCTGCGGATGCTTTAACTGGTAATAAAAATAATTTGCCGCCAGCTTATTCACTTCCAGAAGCCGCTTTTTGCTGTCCTCCTGCTGCTTTTCCTCCTGGCTCATCTCCTGTTTAGGAAGGACAATGCCTGCCCGGTCCGCTAAGAGTTTCAGTGCCTCCCCAAAAGAATAGTTTTCATATTCCATAATAAAGGTAATTACATTTCCCCCTGCACCGCAGCCAAAACAATAATACATCTGCTTCCCCGGCGACACGGAAAACGAGGGGGATTTTTCATTGTGGAAAGGACAAAGGCCAAAGTAACTGCTTCCCTTTTTCTGAAGCTTTACATAGCCGGAAATTACATCAACAATATCATTTTTCATCCGCACTTCTTCAATAACATCCTCGGAATAACGCATGAAATCCCCGTCCTTTCTTGATAAAATGATAAAAGCGTCAAAAAGTTTATGCCTTCCACGCCTTGGGCACGAACAGTTCCTCGAACTGATCAATCGCGTAACTGTCGCTCATCCCGGCAATATAGTCACAGACCACACGCTCTTTGGTTTCTCCTTCCGCCATCATCTTTTGGTACTCCTGCGGGAGCCTGTCCACATACCGGCAGTAGTATTCATATAAAAACACAATCAACTGCTGCGCCTTTCCCTCCTCGGCCTTGGGGATATTGCTCTGGTAGACATGGGCAAACATCCACTCCCGCAGGTCTTTCATCGCCTTTTCCACCTCAGGCGACATTAAAATCTGCGGACGGTCAAGGCTGTTTCGGATAATATCATGAACCATCAAATCCAGACGCTCCCGCACGCTTTTTCCGAGAACCTGCGTATATTCCCCCGGCAAATCTTCCTCCTGAAAAAGCCTTGCCCGGATGGCATCGTCAATGTCGTGGTTAATGTAGGCAATCTTATCGGAAAGCCGAACTACAGCCCCCTCTAAAGTCGAAGGACTGCCGCTGGTTCTGTGATTTAAAATCCCGTCCCGAACCTCCCAGGTCAGATTTAATCCGCTTCCGTTTTTTTCCAGCTTTTCCACAATCCTTACGCTCTGCTGATAATGGGCAAATCCCCGGGGACAGATTTGGTTCAGCACTTCTTCCCCGGAGTGTCCGAACGGCGTGTGCCCCAGATCATGCCCCAGGGCAATGGCCTCGGTTAAATCCTCATTCAGGCGGAGAGATTTGGCAATCGTCCGGGCAATCTGCGAAACCTCCAGGGTGTGCGTCAGGCGCGTCCGGTAATGATCCCCTTCCGGCGCTAAAAACACCTGCGTTTTATGCTTTAAGCGGCGAAACGATTTGCTGTGCAAAATCCGATCCCTGTCCCGCTGATAATCAGGACGTATATCACAGGGTTCTTCCCATACATCCCGCCCCCTGGTTTCACTGCTTAAGGACGCATAGACACTGAGCTGCTCCTTCTCCAACTGTTCCAATCTCTCCCGTATACGCACAATGCCCTCTCCCTTCTTTTGTTTTTTCCAGGTCTTTTTCAGGTCTTCTCTCCTGCTTTTCTGTTCATCCAGCGATATTGTAAACTATTTTCTATCAGTATACCATATTTTTCTCTAAACTCATACTATTTTCATGCATCCTTGCAAATAAAATGATAGCATCCTTACAAATAGAATGATAGCATCCTTGCAAATAGAATGATAGCATCCTTATCGAAATATAGAAAAAACTGGCTGCACCCTCGTCTAAGGATGTGACAGCCAGTTCTCTTTGGTTCCTCATTATTCGTCCTGCTCTAAATTATCAAAAATATCATCATCAAAAAATTCCCTGATGGTTAATCCTAAGCCCTCTGCCATCTTTTTGATGTTTACGATCCCGGGGTTCTTACTCTTTCCATTCATAATGCTCTTTACCGTAGACGGCGGCATCCCGGTCTTATAAGCCAGTTCATACATGGACAGCCTCTGGGCTTTGCTCAGAGTACGAATACGAGTAATGGTTGCTTCGTTAATGTTCATAGTACAATCTCTCCTTTCCCTTAGTTTAGTCGAAAATCCTTCTCTTTGCGGTCGATATAATAGAAAAAATCAATTATTTTGTAAAAAAATTTCCGAAATCCTGCCTTTTTTGCCTAAACTCTGCCAAAAAAGCTGTCATTTCCATTTTTTTACAGCACTTGAAATCTTTTCGCAACTCTCACAGCAACCATCTATCCGCCCTTATTTGTTATACTATTGTAACATTTTTGATGTAAAAAGTCTACAAAAGAAAAAGAAATGGTAAAAATATCCATTCTGCTAAAGTAAATGTGCCGGAATCTTTGACTGTACAAAAATTCCGGCACATATTCTTTTTCAAAAATTACTACGCAGATACTTTTAGCTAGCTTTATAGCACAACCGATCTTCAATGTTCAAAAGAGCTTCCTCTCCTCCTTGCACTAATTCCCGAAGCCAGCAATACGACAATTGTCAGAACATAGGGCAGGGCAAGCACAATCTGGGACGGTATGCCAAAGTTCTGCATACTTGCTGCCAGCGCCTGGGCATAGGCAAACATAAAGCTAAAAAGCGCCGCCAGCACAGGGTTTCCCCGGGCAATCATAATGGCTGCAACTGCTAAAAATCCGCGCCCGGCAGACATATTTTCCGTAAAGACAGAGGTACCTCCCAGAGGAAGAACTGCACCTGCAGCGCCCACAAAAAAACCGGTAATCAGCACTGAATACCACTTATAGCGCAGCACATTTGTTCCTGTGGTCTGCGCCGCTTTTTCATTGATTCCCACGCTCCTTAACCGGAGTCCAAAAGGTGTTTTATACATGGCAATCCAGGTTCCTATAACGGCAAAAAGTGTTAAATAGACGATGATATTGTGCCTTCCAAGCACCTCTCCCACATAGGGAATTTGGTGAACAAACGGAAGGCGGATTACGGGAAGACTTACCAGACGCGGGTCCATAAAAGAGCCCCGTTTTCCAAACAAATGAAGGAGAAGGAAGGAAGTAAATGCGTCCATCCCCAGATTCATTGCTATGCTGACCACCATGCCGCTCGATCCCAGATGAAAGACGAAAACCCCGAATAAAACGGCACAAAAAAGACCTGCTGCAATGCCGCACAAAACCCCCACATAGGGACTGCCTGCATAATACGTTCCCAGGGTTGCAAAAAAGGCGGCGCAGAGCATAAAGCTTTCCAGGGCAATATTAAAAATCCCCGTCCTGTCCCCAAAACACCCGCCAATGGATGAGAGGATCAGCGGCACAGCCATCCGCAGAGCCGCTGCCATGGTAATGCTTCCAAATAAAATAAACAGCACTATCCTGCCACCGCCTTTCTCTTTAATGTCCCTGCAAGTTTTTTATAGTCCACGGTAACAAACAAAACAAATAAAGCCTGAATTAAAAGTACCGTCAGGCGGTTCACATCACACATGCGTTCCATATGAAGAGATCCCGCCTTTAACATCCCCCACAGCGTTGCCACCGCCAGAACCATCAGTGGGTTATTTCCGGCAATCATGGCAATCATAATTCCGTCCCAGCCCAAGTTATTGGAAAAACTGGCGGTAAACTTTCCGTAAGTACCCTGTACCTCAATACTTCCGCACAGCCCCGCTGCAAAACCAGACAGCAAAAAAATTGCCAGAAATGTTTTTGTCACATTCACCCCGCCAATCCGGGCAAAGCTGCGGTTTTCTCCCACCTGCTTTAACTCGTAGCCCACCACGGTATAGCGGTAGACCAAACAGGTAGCCGCCACAAGCCCCACAGCAATAAAAATCCCGGTGCTGGCATTTGTCTTGGAAATCAGATTGGTAAGACGAGCCGTATCCTGAATGGCCGGAGTGGACAGAGCCAGGGAGTCCCCCGCCGCGCTGATGCCCATCACCACATAGGTGAGATATTCCGTCATCAAAACCGCAATGTAATTAAGCATTAGGGTGGTAATCATCTCATTGACATGAAAAACCAGCTTCATCACCGCCGGAAGCAGGGCGAATACCATCCCTGCCGTCCCTGCGGCAAGAAGACACCCGGTCACATGCAATGGTCTGGGAAGACGCACATAAAATCCAAACAGGGCAGCGGCGTAGGCCCCAAAGTAAAGCTGTCCTTCAATCCCCAGATTCATCACCCCGGACTTAAAAGCAACGGCTGCGGCAATCCCGGTCAGGATACAGGGGGTAATCCAGCGCAGCGTATTGCCGAGATTTCTTATACTGCCAAAGGCTCCCTGAAGGATGTAACGCATGGCGGCAACAGGATTTTCCCCCTGCCAGAGGATGAGGAGGCTGCCGATAACCATAACGGCGGCAAATGAACCTGCATACTTCATCGCATCCCACACCGCATCCCGGTTCATTCTCCTGCTCTTTATCCGTCTTCTCATGCACAGCCACCTCCCGTCATCAAAAGCCCTATCTCCGTTTCGCTCTTCTCTCCGTGTTCTCCTGCGTCGTACAGCTTTCCGTCATACATCACAAGAATCCGGTCGGATACCTCCATCACCTCATGCAGTTCATGGCTTACCAGAAGAATAGCCGCCCCCGAAGCTGCCATGGATTCTATCTTTTTCCAGATAAATTCTATAGCCCCAATATCAATCCCCCGTGTGGGATCTTCTATAATGAGCAGACGGTTTTCCTGTAAAAACTCCCTTCCGACAATTAATTTTTGAATATTTCCTCCGGAAAGCGTCTGTATTTTTAAGCCGGGAGAAGAGGCTTTCACCTTAAACTCACGGATAATCCGTTCGGTAAAATCCATGGCCTGTCTGCGTTTTAAAAGAAATCGATTTCCCGACCCTTTCCCCCTGTGATAACCCATAATTGCATTCTCCCAGAGCGAAGCCTCCCTGTTAATTCCTTCACGAATCCGATCCTGGGGTATATAGCCGATACGACACATGCGGCGCTCCCGGCAGTTCAGGCCGGTAATATTCTTTCCGTCAAAGAAAATCTCTCCCCGGCTGCTTTTTTTAAGGCCGAATAATCCCTCCGCCAGTTCCTGCTGACCAGAGCCCGCCACACCTGCTATACCCAGGATTTCTCCCCGGTGTAGGGTAAAGGACACATCCTTTAACTTCTCCCTTCCCTCATAATCCGGCACAGACAGATTACGAACGTCAAGCAGAATCTCTCCCTTCTTTTTTTCCTCCTTCTGCGCAGTTAAAATAACCTCCCTCCCCACCATCATCGCGGCAAGCCCATGTTCATCCGTTTCCCCCGGCTTTACACTGCCAACACAGCGCCCGTTTTTTAACACCGTAATCTGATCCGCAATCTCCATCACTTCCTTTAACTTATGCGTGATAAAAAGAACCGTTTTTCCGTTTTTTACCAGAAAACGAACAGCTTCAAACAATCCCTGGATTCCCTGCGGGGTCAGAACCGATGTAGGCTCATCAAAAATAATGATATCCACGCCCCGGTACAATATCTTGACAATCTCCACCTGCTGCAGCATGGAAACCGACAGATTCTCCACCTGTTCATCCAAAGGGATATTAAAATGATATTCCTGGCACAGTTCTTCTGCATGGCGGCGGGCAGCTTTTCGGTTTAAGAACATCCCCCATTTTCGCTTTTCATACCCCATCATAAGATTATCCAGCACCGATAACTCCGGAAACAGCATAAACTCCTGGTGCACCATCCCAATCCCCGCCCTGCTGGCATCGCTGGGATTTTTAAAATCTGCCTTTTTCCCGTGGACAAACACTTCCCCTTCATCCGGCCGGTAAAGCCCGCTGATCACATGCATCAACGTACTCTTTCCTGCCCCGTTTTCTCCGATTATGGCATGGACACTTCCCTTCTGCACAGAAAGGCTGATCCTGTCATTGGCGGTTAGCCTTCCAAACCGCTTGGTTATTCCCTTTAATTCCAGCACAACGTCCATAAACACACCCTCTGCCTTTTATCCTAACCCTTTACCATCATTTCTACAATATTTTCCAATTTTCTTGCAGCAACTCATCTTCCCTGTAGAAGCCGTTCTTTATAAAAACAGTTCTTTAGGGAAGCAGTTCCTCCAGGTTAAGGGAGCCGGATTCCACTGCCGCAAGCAGCTCATCCAGCGAAGACTTCACCTCTTCCGGAAGCTTTTCATAATCCCTTTCATCAAAAATAGCCGAATGGGTTTCAATTCCATAGTTTGTCCTGCCGGGAGTGAAACTGCCTTCTTTATAAGAAGTAAACGAATCAAACACAGCCCCGGAAATATCCGTTAAAGAAGACCAGAATACGCAGTCATCAATACCGCCCTGCCATTCATCCACGCCGATACACAAAATTCCTGCATCCGCACAGCCCTGAATTACTCCCAGACCCGCCAGATTTGCCGTCTGGAAAATAATATCCGCGCCCTGGCTGACCATAATCTTTGTCTGCTCCCCGGCCTTTACCGTATCGCTGTCATCCCCCACATAGGCCGTGTGCACCGTCACTTCCGGTTCGGCATAGCCTGCCCCTGCAAGGTAAGCGTCGCGGAATCGGTTAATTACGGGGATATCCAGGCTTCCAATCCATCCAATCGTTTTCGCCTCGCTTGTCTTTGCTGCCACAAACCCGGCGACAAAGGCAGGTTCTAAGGAATCCACATAGACATTTGCCACATTGTCATACTTTGTGTCCAGGCTGCTGTCAATCAGACAGAAAAAGGTATCCGGATATTCCGGGGCAAGCTCCACGGCAACCTCATTGACTGTATCAAACATGGTGTAGATGGGATTTGCCCCCATCTCTGCCATAGCGCGGATCTGCTCGGCATACTCTGCCTTATCCAGCGCTTCAATCAGTTTTACCGAAGCGCCGTATTCTTCTTTTATCCGTTCAAAACCCGTCCAGGTCAGATCCGTAAAAGGAACGCCCGCCGGTGCCTCCGATATCAGGCAGGTGAATAGCTCATCGTCTTGGGGAACCTCCTGTTTTTTTGCTTCGCCTGCATTACCGCCTTGCTCTTCTTCCCCGGATTTTTCTCCCGTCGAACTTCCACCCTCCTCTTTCTCCTTTTTTGTATTCCCTGCCTGCTGTGTGGTTCGGTTATTCTGCCCTTCTGGTGCTTCAGTCTTTCCTGCACATCCTGCCAATGCAAAGATTAATGCCGCTGCCATAAAATATCCGCTTATTTTCCTCATCTTTTTTCCTCCTGTTTCTTAATATAGCGTACCATTGTTCTCCTTGATCTACGGCAAAAAACCTGCCTGCATTTCTGTTTCTATTTACCCATCTGCCCCGCAAAGACAGAACAAAGTTTAGTAATATCGCTTATCACACAATCCGGAGATTTTTCCGCCAGTGCTTTTAACGGCCAGTTTCCCGACGGCACCGCCACGGTAAACACACCAGCCGCCACGCCCGCCTCAATATCAAACGGCGACTCGCCAATGTAGACACACTCCCCGGGACTTACCCCGCAGGCGGCGGCTCCCTTTAGAATCGGCTCCGGATCAGGTTTAAAACAGGTCACATCATCCCGGGTTACCATCTGCCGGATATAGCGGTGAAGTCCTGTCTGTTTCAGGATATGGGCCGCATTCTTCCTGCGCTCCGAAGTGATCAGACAAATCGGAATTCCCTTATTCTCTATGATTCTTATGGTTTCCCATGCCCCGTCAATAAGCCTGGTCCTCTCCATATGGATCGGATACTGCCGCTTATACTCGTCAATAAACGCGGCAATAACTTCCTTCTCGTCCGGGCGCACATTGGTCAAAGCAGTAAGCATAACCTCCACCGGAAGCCCGAACATCCCCAGAATATCCTCTTTTGAGGGAACCACATCACTCACCTTTGCAAAGGCGGCAAAAAGTGCGTCACAGATACAATCCTGCGAATGAATCAGGGTTCCGTCCAGATCCGTAAGCAAGGCTCGATATCCCGCCATCTTCTTTCCTCCTTACTTTTTTAAAATGGCATGGTCCAGCGCATGACTGCACGGACAATCCCGATCGTCGGAAAGCATGGGAATGGCCAGGTTTAACACCTGCTTAAAATCTTCGATTCCCTGTTTCAGCAGCCTTGGAAAATCGTCGGCCTCAATCTGCTCTCCCAGGCACCAGTTCGTGGGAACGCAGATATGTGCATAGCAGATTGCCGCCTCCCTAGCAAACACGGCTTCCGGCAGCGTAGTCATCCCGATAAGGTCAGCCCCCAGACTTCTGAACATTTTTAGTTCAAACGGAGTTTCAAACCGAAGCCCTTCATTAACAAAAATCACTGCCTGGTCATGAACATGTCCTGGCTTTACCTGCTTTGCTGCATCGATCAGTACCTTCCTTAAATCCGGACAATAGGCCGGCGTCATATCCACATGGTAGGCTTCCACCTCATCATCGTATAAAGAGCGCGGAAACCTTCTGGTCCAGTCGCAGAAATCGTGCGGAATCACCAGACTACCCAATTCAATCTTCGGATTACTGCTTCCCACACAGTTCGTTGCCAGTTTCTGCTCCACCCCCAGTTCCTTAAACGCCCACAGATTTGCCCTGTAATTAATCCGCGGCACAATGATTTTATGCTCCTCTCCATGACGCGGAAGAAAATAAACCTTACGCCCCGCAATCTCACCCTCAAAAATTTCCGAAGAACGCCCATACTTATTATTATGGACAAACATTCTGGGATTTTTCAGCAATTCATAAAACCCGCTTCCCCCGATAATTCCAATTGGTTTCATCTGTTTCCTCCTTCTCCTTTTTGCTGCATTACCTTTTCGTTCCCTTGCTTTCTGCTGCATTCTCTGTGTTGCTCTACTGATTTTTCTTTTATTTTTGCCTACTGAAAACGTTTTCAGTTCCTGTAAAAAAAATGTTGCCATCCAAAATGACTACATTTTTTTCGCATCATCATTTCACCGTACAGACCGACGTCCGTTCGATAAAGTGCAAATCCAACGACTCCAGCCGCGCCCCGCTGCTTTTCCCGGGCTGGTTCATTCGGCCAAGCAGCAATTCTACGGCAGTGCTTGCAATGGCTGATGTATCCAGGCAAAAACAGGTAATCCCATGCCTGGAAAACACCTGCACATCCTCGTCGCACTCTTCAAAACCAATCATGGAAATCTCTCTGCCCGGCACCAGCCCATGGTTTCTCACGGCTTCAAGAACACCCATCGTCAGCGTATTGTTCCCGGCGATAATAGCTGTAGGTGCATCCGGAAGTTCAAGAAGCTGCGATGCATAGCGTATCCCTGCCTCCGTCTTCCAGCAGTCCTGAATAAAATACGCATCCCTCCAGGGCAGTCCATAGTTTTTCAGGCAATCCCGAAATCCCCGAACCCTTTCCCTGGCAATACCATAACCCTCTTCACCCACAAGAAACGCAATCTTTTGATGGCCCTTCCCGATCAGATACTCCGTTCCCTGATACAGGGCCTCATAGTTGCGGTTCATCACACAATCAATCGATGTATTATCCTCAAAAAAACGGTCAACCAGCACCACTGGCTTCTTAATCTCCTGCAAAGGCGACAGTTCTTTTAACGAAGTGGCATCCAAAATCCCGTCAGCCATCTGACAGATCGAACTCCCCAGAAAGCTGCACTCTTCATCCGCGGACTCCGTCGTATAGACAACGACATAATAGCCGTACTTTTTCATTTCCTGAATCACCGTATTAATCAACTGGGTAAAAAAATGATTATCAATAATCGGCACAATAACCACGACCATCTGGCTCCTGCCCCGAACCATAGCCTTCGCTGTAAAATCCGGAACATAGTGAAGTTCGTCAATAGCCCTCTGCACCCGCTCCTTTACCTCGGAATTGATCCATTTATAGTTATTCAGCACACGCGATACCGTGGACGGTGATACATTCGCGTACTCTGCTACATCCTTAATTGTGATTTTTCCATTTTTCATGTGCAATTTCATCCTTTTTCTGTAACAGAAATCGTTTTCAGTACAGCAATATTACCATATTTTTTTTGTTTTTGCAAGTCTTATTTGAAATTTATGGGTAAAATATTAGTGTCGGGTTATCGTTTTCTATCCAACACATATCCCTGAACCGCAAAAGTCTTTAACACCTTTGTTGCCCACTGTCTGAACTGAGTTGCCCGAATGGAATTAATTCGGTAGCCCACGGAAATAATCGCATCAAGATTATAAAATTTCATCCTGTATTTTTTGCCATCAGAAGCAGTTGCCGAGGATTCCTCGGCAACTGCTTCTGATCTGTAATTTTTTCGCATAAACATCATAAATCTTCAAATAAGAGCAAGATTGTGTATCCCATTCTTTCCTGTATTCAAACTACTTATGCCAATATGGATCTTCAAATGCAATATCTTCATGCTCATACGTTTCTCCATATTTTCCACGTTTCACAAATAATCCTATCACTTTTGTCTTTCCAATCCATTCCTAAATACTCAGCACAAATGTATGGAAACCTGCTTGGCTTTTAAAGTGGTCGAATTCGACCACTTCAAAAGCAAGATTATAGATTTGTTCCCATGTAATTTATAAATCATTCTTCACTTCTACCCCGGCAGACTATCCCTCACGCAAAGTGCCCCCCATCCCGCTGATGTCAAGTTAATGTCACGAACTTTTTTCACTTTTTCCCCGCGAAACCTCCGGAAACCCACATAACTTCGTGGGGAGTATGGTGCAGTAATGCTAAGTTAGGGCAAAATTGACAGTGAATTAGTGTCAGGTTGACAAGCCCCGGATCTGCCTCGTCAATACCTCTGTCAACTGCCCCGGATTGCTTACCCCCATTCTGTTTCCTTTCCGCTTTCGCGGAAATCCCACACAATATCAACCCTTTTGTCTTTATAAACGTATATTTTTTTAATAAAGACATCAACCACTTCCTGTGTCAGCACTTCTAAATGAGAATATCGGATAACCTGCTTCATATCTTCCTCTGTCCGGCTATATTCTTCCCGAACCTGTTCCAGTTCCTTTCCATACCTTTCTTCCTCTGCCAATAACCGGGAGAGCTGTTCCTTTATGCTGTCTGCCTTCTGCCTGTATAATGCTGCCTGCAGCGTACCAAGCGCATAACGCTCATATAGAATGCCCTCTTCTACCTGAAGCTGCTTTTTCCTATTCTGACACTCTGCGGTTTTCTTTTCCAGTTCTGCGATATAAGACTTCTGGAAACAGGCAAGGCTCTGGCTTTCCTTTACGGCATTCCCGCGCACCATTAGTTCCCTGTTCAACATGGTCAATACTGTTTCTTCCAGCAGATCGGCAGAAAAACAAGTACAGCATTCTGGTATCTGCAAGATTGCGTGTTTCCGGCACTCAAACCTGCGGTATTTATTCTTTCCTCCTATGGGTTTGTACCTTATGGAATAACCGCACCCGCCGCAAAAAAGTTTTCCTACAAGAGGGTTTTTCTTCCTCTTTCTGAAACTGACCGCACTTTTATGAAGTGGACATACCTTATCGGACGAAGTCCGCCCCTGTCCGTAGGATATGCGTTTAGGGGTACTTGGAAAGTGCACTTTTTCAAAATCTTCCAGAGTAACCAGCGGCTCATGGTGGCCTGGTATCACTTTCCATTCCTCTTTCGGCAATGCAATACCGTTTTTGCTGCCCACATATTTCCGTTTCGTTTTCCCATATGCCATCTCACCCAGATAAAAACGGTTATTCAAGACTTTTTTCACCGATACATCATCCCACGCCTGTACCCTGCCATTTTTATCCGTCCTCTCAGGATGACGCATTCGTGTTTTGGTCGGTATCCCCTTCTCATTAAGGATTCTTGCAATCTGTGTGCTGCCGTTTCCCTCTAATGCCAGGGCAAAAATATACCTCACGATCCTGGCTTCCCTTTCATTCACCACAACTACATTTTTCATTTCCTGGCTTTTCTCATACCCAAAGGGAACCTGTCCGAAAACATATTCTCCATTGGCACATTTATTTTCAAAGGAAGTTTTAACTTTTACGGATATGTCCTTGCTGTATAGATCATATAAAAGTGTCCGGAAAGCCGTGTCAATGGGAGCAGTGCTTCCGGCGTGGTCACGGCTGTCGTAATGGTCATTTACCGCAATAAACCGCACCCCCATAAATGGGAATATCTGGTTTATGTAAGTTCCAAGTTCGATATAATCTCTGGAAAAGCGCGACATATCCTTAACGATCACGCACCCCACCCGGTTTTCTTTGATCTCTTTTAGAAGCCTCTGCATCCCCGGTCTGTCCATGCTTGTACCTGAATAGCCATCATCACAAAATGCAGAAACCTCTTTTCCTCTTAGTTCCTCGTTATGCCGGATATAGTCAAGAAGCAGGGTTCTCTGGCTGCTGATGCTGTTGCTCTCGTCTTTGTCCTCTGCGTCCTCCAGAGAAAGACGCAGGTAAATCGCAAGTTTATCCATGTTTCAGCACTCCTTCCAACAAATCATTGGTATACTTTCCAAGTACCCCTAAACGCATGTCCTACGGACAGGGGCGGACTTCGTCCGATAAGGTATAGGTAAACTGCACTTCGATCCTTTTCCCCGGATAGACATAAATTCTCCGAATCAGGGATTCTACCATTTCCTTGGTCAGTTCCCTGCCGCTCTTTAAACGGTACAAAGCATGAGCTGCTGCAATAGATTTCTTCGATACCGTGTCCAGATTTTCCCTGTCTGTTTCCAGTTTCTCTTTCTTCCGGTTTAAATCCCCCATCTCGTCTTCCTGCTGCATTTTATAAGCGACATACTCGCTCTGAAGAATCATTCCCCTACGGTATTCCACATATTTTGTCTGTTCCCTCTCTTTCGCAGCAGCAATCGCCCTTTCCACTTTTCTTTTCCTTTTGTCGATCTCTGCCCCCGCCGTCCGGATCTGTTCCTTCACAACCTCCATATATTGATTTGGTTTCCCCAGATATACAGAAAATTCTATTCTAAGAATCGGCAGCAGAATATCCACCAGTTCATTTTTGGAAATACGGTTCGACATAGGGCAACTTTCCACTTTTGTCTGACTGCTATTCAAGCAGAAATACCCATCCATCCTTGCCTTCCTGCCGTCCGTATAAGTTTTCACATAGCTGTCGCGTGTCATTTTCCTTTTGCACACACCACAGTAGAGTACACGATCAAAAATATTTTCTCCGATTGGATAGCCTTTTGTCGGATGCGCATGGGATTTTGTCTTTTCCCTGATCTTTTCCCGCACGTTTACTGCCTCCTCAAATAATGCCATGTCAATGATGGGGGTATGCGTATTCTTCCGGATCACCCATTCTTCTTCCGCTTTATGGATACGGTTTCTCTCATCCTTTGCTGTAATCGATGTCTTCCCCTGCACCAATTTACCAGTATACGTTTCACTGTTCAGGATACGATGTATCGCTTCCTTATCCCAGCCCTTATAATCTCCCTGTTCCTGGCTGAAAAAAACTTCTCCTGTCTTTTTATAGATATAGGGCGGATTAATCTTCTTCCTGTTTAAGTCATCGGCAACCGCCGTATAACTTTCTGTCTGAATAAAACGCTCATAGATATACCGGACAATCCCTGCTGTATTTTCATCCGGCACCAGTTTCCGGATTTTCTTATCCCACGCGGCGTTGTAGCCGTAGGGCGGCGGCCCTCCCACATAAGAGCCTTCCTGCCGCCTCTGCTTCAAATGCTGCTTTGCCTTTACAGAGAAATCCTTTGCATACATATCATTGACAAGGTTTTTTATCTCCGCAGCCATCTGTTTTGTATCATTCCCCTTGCTTCCTGTATCAAGACCATCGGCAACCGCAATAAAGCGGACACCTAAAAACGGGAAAATCTTCTCAATATAATTTCCCGCTTCCAGATAGTTCCTGCCAAAACGGGAAAGGTCTTTGACGATTACACAGTTGATATCCCCAAGCCGTATATCCTGCATAAGCCTCTGGAACTCGCCACGGTTAAAGTTGCTCCCTGTTTTTCCTAAATCAATATAGCGGTCTATGAGCTCGATCCGTTCCGTTCCTTCCTGGTTAAATTCTTCGATATATTTTTCTGCAATCATGACCTGCACTTCCACAGATTCATTCTTTCTCTTGTCCTGATCGGATGAAAGCCTTGCATAAATGCCTGCTTTATAACACACCTTTGTTTCTTTTTCTGCCGCGGTGCAGGCAGAAATCCTCTTTGATACTCTGCCCATGTTATGCGCTCCTTTCTGCCCTGTCCGTCAGTATTCCCTGTCCAATGCCTGCCATGATATCAAACGTATCCATAAAGTGAAATTCAATCTCAATCTGCTTATTTTCATATACAAAGATCCGCTTTACGAGGCTGCTCAAAGTATGGCGGTCTATCTCCTTCAATTCTGTACAGTCCTGGAAGGTTTTCAGCCTCCCCGCAGAAAGCACCCCTTTTTTAAACATGCTTTTGATAAGCTGCTCCTGTCTTTGCAAGGCGGTTTCCAGTTCTTTTGCTTTCTGTGAAAAGCCGCCTTTCAGGCGTTTAAATTCTTCCTTTGTAATAATCCCTGTCCTCAGATCTTCATACAGGCCGGAACAGAGGGAATAGTATTTATCCTGTTCTTTTTTCAGGCGCGCAATCTCTTTGTCATATCGGACAACCGAATCAAAATTCGTCTCATATTGTACCGCACGGTCAAAGAGTTCTTTTTCTTTCAAAAAGGAATTGGCAAACTTCCGGATACTCTGGCACACAATTTCTTTCAGCATGTTTTCCTCAATGCTGTGCCTGCTGCACCCTTCCCCACGGTTTTTTGTGGAACAGATATAATAAACTTTTGATGTATCTTTATAACGGGTCGTCCGCCGTACCATCTGCTCGCCGCAGTCACCGCAGAACAATATCCCCATAAATGGGCTTGGCTTTCCTGAACCGGGGCTTTTACGTCCATCCGCTTTCAGCAGGCACTGAACCACATCAAAATCGTCAGCGGAAATGATCGCCTCATGGGTGTTCTCTACGATTACCCATTCCCTTTCCGGTTTTACAGTCTGCTTTTTCACCTTATAGTTGATCTTCTCTGTTTTCCCCTGTACCATATGCCCTAAATAGACCCGGTTTGTCAGTATCCTTTTGATTGTGGCGTTTCCCCAGCCGCTTCTTCCCGTTCCGGAAAAACCTCCGTTATAGGAAAGCCCCATTGATTTTTTATACTCTTTTGGGGAAAGGATCCCAAGGCTGTTCAGCTTTTCCGCGATTGCAGCTATAGCCATCCCCTCAATCTTCCATGCAAATATCCGGCGCACATTTTCTGCCGCATATTCATCAATGATAAGCCTGTTCTTATCTTCGCTGCTCTTTTTATACCCATAAACAGCAAAGGCGGCTACACACTCCCCGTTTTTCCGCTTTACCTCAAGCTGGCTCTTTACCTTTGTGGAAATATCCCGGCAATAGGAATCGTTAATAAAGTTCTTGACCGGCAGGATAATGGAACTTTCCCCTGTGTCCGCCGATATGCTGTCAAAATGGTCGGTAAGCGCAATAAAGCGCACGCCAAGAGCCGGGAAAGTCTTTTGTATGTACCTCCCGGATTCAATATAATCGCGCCCGAAACGTGACAGGTCTTTCACTACCACGCAGT
>ERZ808037.1011-NODE-1011-length-20973-cov-3.953197_pt1 | contig 20973 bp, 18 predicted proteins | sample MGYA00380190_ERZ808037 | MGnify/ENA primary metagenome ERZ808037 (study PRJEB31490, sample SAMN06133399) | mouse gut metagenome | isolation source: J9 | host: mice | place: China: Chengdu | collected 2015-05 ... | reverse complement strand
TTTCATACGCGCGCACCGCGTGGATTACCGAAGGCGTAAGCTGAAAGTTGATGTTGTTGAGATGCACCACATCGGGAGCCATATCCTGCAGTACCCTGCCCATCCCGCGCTTTGCTTCCCGGGAATAAATAATTTTAAAGGGATAGCACAGCTTTTGCAGCTTTCCCGTATGGAAATCCATATCGGACGTATAACAGTTCATCCGGTTTCCCACGATGCGTCCCTCGTGTTCCATGCCGAAATACTGTACCTCGTGTCCCCTCTTCTGTAATTCTTCCCCCAACCGGAAAATATAAGTCTCCGACCCGCCGTTAGGATGTAAAAATTTATTGACCATTAAAATTCTCATAATGTCTCCCTGACCGCCCATTTCTACAGAAAATACGGCTACTCCCATTTTGCATTGTACATTTCCATATCCTCATAAACAGGAATATAACTGCTGTAAGGCTCTCCGCTGCGCCGGTATACCCATCCCTGATACACGCCGCTGTCATAGTCCGGCGTGTAGGAAAGCGGCTCTCCGTCCGACGCTCCCACCGTCTCCACCACGCCCTCGTAAACCGAAAAGGTAACCTGATGCATTTTTCCGCTTGCAGGCGCGGTAAACGCTTCATGAGGCACATTCCATCTTGCGCACAGACAATTCAGACGGTTTGCGAGAAAGAATTTGGTATAATTGACATTCGCGTCATAACTTGCATACCGCGGCTGGTCGCCCTCAGAAGCCCTGACGCTTTCCCACCGGGCGTCATCCATCCGAACGGAAGCCCTGATCCGATCCGCATACCTGTCGATATCCGTACTTAAAAGTTTCTCGAAAAACGGCAGCGTTCCCGCATACTCCTCCACAATGCACTGATAAAGCGCCGGCGTCTCATAGAGTTTCTGATACCAGTTGATTGCGATTGCCAACCGCTCATTATTGTTCACGATCGTTTCCCCATAATTCACAAAGAAGCCGTCGCTGTCGCTATCCTCGCCGAACGCGTTATCATAATCCCATGCAGGACCAGAATAGAGCTTTTCATCTCCTCTGTCCTTATAAAAATACATGCTGGTAGAGCCCGTGTCCATTTCCAGCGCAATCTCGTCCACCAAAAACCTTCGGGCAAAGCTTGTCAGATCCAGCTTCTCCCAGACCGCCGAATCCGCATTCTGCACGAGAGCGTCGATTTCCTCCACATAATTCCGGATATAAGCCACCTGCTCCTTCGACGCATGGCGCGGCGCATTAATCGTAAAGAGATCGCCCCGGGAAAGGCGAAAGCCGCTTTCCTCCGCTTCCCAATGTTTCGGGTGATCTTTCTCGATCAGATAGCCGCCGTCTGTCTCCGTTCCGTTCTCCAACAGGAAACCTTTGCTGTCTTCCTCCACATACTTTTGTGCCGTCCCCGCTTCTATGGATGCGTTTTTTCGTTTGTTGTCCTTTTCCATATCATTGATATTAATCCGACCTTCTCCGACCGTCACAGACTCTGTCAGAAGATAAATACCTCTGTACTCCCCGTTCAAATATAAATCTACCCAGGTTCCCTGTGTACTGTAAGAAAGCCCCAGTTCCTGAGCCAGATCCATGGCTATCTTATCCCCCAGCCTGCTGCCCTCATTCCAGAGCGCCAAAAGCCGCCACCGGTCACTCTCCCGCAGACCGCAGAGAGGCTGGTTCTCCTTTAGCTTAAGCGCATAGGGCTTTTTCGCAAACTCCCATGTCGAATTTCCCCTTCCTGAAATGCGAAGCAGCTCGTCCTGATATTCCGTAACGCCGTTTTCCTGCACCACACAAATCTTTCCCGGCTCTTCATTCTCCTTATCTTCATGCAGATAATCCAGACTGCCGCTCGCCGTATCTATAAACATGGCTGGGATGTGCCCTGACTTCATAAAACAGACCTCATAGGTATGCGATTCGTAGGAAGCGTCCGTAATCTGAAACCCGTATATGCGATTCTCCTCCCAGGTAAAGATGTCTCCCTCCTCATAGATCCTTCCGTCGATTCTCACGCTGCTTTCACCCGTATCACCCAGACGGATTTTATGATGATTGACGCAGGATGGCAGAAAAAAGTATCCTGTCGGTCCTTCCTCCGCATTCCCATCCTGCCACAGAAGCACTCTGTTTTCGCTCTGCGCGGTCCCGACACGGACATAGAGAGCATTTCCCTCTTCCTTGTCCGTTTCCAGTATCACATTATTCTGTCCGGTGGCATATAAGAAAACCAGCGCCGCCAGAACTGCCACGACCAGCATGATACCCATATCAATTCTTTTGTGCATCAAACCTTCTCCTTTTTCCCTGCTGCCTTCTTATATACAGAAATCGTCCGCTTTGTCACATCATCCCACTCGTACTTGCCGCAGATAAAGTCCACGCTCTCTTCCCCCATGCGGCGCACCTCGTCGGGGTGTGAGAGCATCCACGCAAGCTGTCTTCTCAAATCTTCCACGTCGCCCTTTTTAAAGGTCAGCGCCTTATCCTCCACCACTTCCGTATTCTCGCGGATGTCGCTGACCAGACAGCAGTCTCCGTAGCTCATTGCCTCTAACAGCGTAAGCGCCATACCCTCCACATCGCTCGGCAGCACAAAGGCGTACGCATTGGCATAAAGCTCTTCCAGAACCTGTCCCTGCACAAAATCCGTCATAAGGATTCTCTCATCCTTCGCCGCCATCCGGTGAATCTCTTCCATGTAGCCGACCGCCTGAGAGCTGCCCCCCGCAATTACCAGTTTTTTATCCGTATCCAGCCCAGAAAACGCTTTTATCAGATAGTGCAGTCCCTTTTCCGGCACAATCCGCGCAAGGAACAAGAAATAACCGTCCTTTTCCAAACCGTATTTTTCACGAATCACGGTCTGCCCCTGCGCGTCCGGTCTGTTAATCCCGTTGGGAATATATATTGTCTTTCTGTTGTATGTGTCCAAAAAATACTGCTTTACGTTTTCCGACAGCACGATAATCTCGTCCGCATATTTCGCCGCCATCCGCTCACCGAATTTGATTACAAAGGATGCAAAATTCCCCCATTTGGCACGCTGCCAGTCCAGACCGTGAATGGTCACCACAACCTTCCTTTTCAGAAAGTGCGGCAGCCAGAGCATGGCGCAGGGACCCTCCGCATGATAATGAATGACATCATAGTGATGGAAAAGCGCCATAATCGTTGCAAAAAAGGTATATACAATCGCATTCAGGCTGCTGCTGCGAAAAGTGGGCACGATATAAACACGGATGCCCTTGTAATATTTCCGTCCCTTCCAGCCATACTCGTCATCGTATTTTTTACCGGAAACATGGTGCCCGAAACGATTATACGCGTCCACACGGTGCCCCTTTGCCGCCATGCGCACGGAGAGTTCTTCCACCACCACCTCCACGCCGCCTTCTCTGGACGGAATCCGCTTGTGCCCAATCATGGCGATGTGCATTCCCTTTTTCGCCGCCTGCCTGATTTTCCTTCCCTCACGGTACACATGATACAAAAAAGAAAAATTCGTACTTAAATATCTGGGCAGCATACGTTTCGGTTCCCGCAGAATGCGAAACACCCATTCCATACACAGCTTCTGCATCCACATAGGCGCACGTTTGGTCGTGCCCGCCGTAAAATCAAACGCCGCACCCACGCCAAGCATCAACGCCCTGATTTTGTGACGGTGCTCGTACATCCACCACTCCTGCTTCGGCGCGCCAAGCGCCACCCACACAAAATCGGCGCCGCTGTCATTAATCTGCCGGACAATCTCCTCATCCTCTTCCTTTGTCAGCTCCCGAAACGGCGGAGAATACATACCCGCAATCTGCAGCTTCGGATACCGCCGCAGCAGAACCGCCCGCAGCGCTTCCAGCGTAGCCTGCGTACTGCCGTAAAAATAATGGCGGTATCCCGTCTTTTGGGACAATTCAAGAATCGCAGGCATCAAATCCGGTCCCGGCACCCGTCTTGCCTGCGAAAAGCCTCTTTTCCTGCTGACGATGGACAGGGGCTGTCCGTCAGGGAGCGCCATCGCCCCGCTATTTTGCACATTGCGGTACGCTTTGTCACGGTAGGCAATCACCGTTGTGTGCACATTGGAAACACAGATGTAGTCGCCCCTCAATTCCTCCAGATTGTCCGTAATGTAGGAGATGGTGTCCCCCATATTCGTGACATTAATGTTTGTCCCCAAAATTTTGCAGTAAATCAGTTCATTTTTCATATCCCGAAATCTCCGTCACAGCCACAGCCAATTTTTTTCGTTTTCCCATATTCCACAGGGTTGCGGCAGCACCCCCGAACAATCCGCCGAGCAGCATACTTCCCACAACGTAGCGCGCCGTCTCCAGTTTTACCGCCTTGCCCGACACGACCTGCATGGGCGTCTGCGCATCCGCATAATTCATAACCCGGTACCCCTCATATACCGGATCGTCCTCGCTCTCCAGATAGACGGCATCTGCTATGTCTTCCAAACCGTCCGTATAAAACCGCTGTACCACATATCCTTCCGGCTCCCGGTACAACAGCGCACATAAAAGTCCGCCCAATAACACGCCCGCTGCCGCCGCACACAAAACTTTTCCCCGGTTCACCCGGCAGACTGCCCGCACGCGAAGAAGCACCCGATCCGGCAGCCCCGCCAGAGGAATCCTTACCCGGCTCCACCGCCCGGACACGCGCGAAAACAGACAATATTCCCGCTCCCCCTCTTTCTGTAAAAACAGAAGCGCCCCCAGGAACAGCAGGGTAATATTTTTGAAAGAGGTGTTAAACAGTAACTGCTCCGTCCACCCCGCGCCCAGAAAACATACCAGAATGACGAGCTCCCTTGTGCGCTGCTTGTGCGTATCGTAAAACAACAAGGCAAAATAGCCCATCAGAATAATGACCGTGAAAACCAAACCATAATTGATGTAACACCAGACATAAGAATTATCCAGCGTCATGGAGGACTTGACGATTTTGGAAATATCCGCACCAAACAGACTGCGGTATTCCGATTTCAAAAACTGTTCCGCCAGCCAAATTCTCGTATTTAACAGGAAATTCAACTTCTGCACCATAGGGCTGATCCGATGATAATTGATATAAAACGGCAGTACAAAGGTCAAAATCAGACAAACAGGCAGCACCAGATTTGCCAGCAGCTTTTCCACGACCCAGAAACGGGGGCGGAATTTCACATAGAAGCATCCCGCTAGCAGCACCGCCACAATGCCAAAACCCGTATAGCTGACAGAATAGAAAAACACCAGAATATTACCAAGCATTAAAAGAAGAAACGCCTGAATCCCGTATCTTTCCTCCATCACGAGAATAATCAATGCACAGAGCATCAGATATGTGATATGCAGAATATTCGGATGCGTAAAACCCAAACTCCAACGAAAAATATGACCTAACCCCATCTTCGCGTGTACCCGGTAAACCGTATGCTCTATCAGGAAAAAGGAGACCGCAGACAATACAACCGCACAGACAGACCATATCCAAAGAGCAATAGAAAGAACTTTTTTCACCGGAATACCCTTCATACCAAGTATCGTGAATACCACAAAAAAAATGGCAATCTGCCGCGACTCATAATAAATCACCGCCGTAAGAGCCAAAAACAAAACCTGTAAAACCGCCTGCCTTTTCGTATAAGGCGTCAGCAGGATTTTCAAAAAGCCTAAGACAAGCGCAGGACAAGCAAGCAGATAAAAGAGCTTCTGCCCCTCGTAAAAGCCCAGCCCCTTCGCCAGAGACAGGAGGATAAAAAAGCCATAATAACACGCTTCCTGCAGGGTAATCGTTTTTTCATATTTTTTCAATCGTTCCATATTCCCGTCCAGCCCTTTCCCTTTGCGGCATCATTTCCTGATAGTTTCTTTGTCCGCATCAGAGCAAAGCGTCTCTAACGCCGGACCGAGCGACCACGGATAGGCGCCGTAACGCTGGGGATACCGGGAAAAGCCCTCGCACTCCCCTGAACAATGATACACCCGACCGTCCTTAACCGAGCGCTCCAACGCATGTATTCCCGCCGCCAAAGCGTTCTCATATGTCTCACCCGCAAGAACGTCTTGTGCCATCCCCTGTTTGATACAGGTACAAATCATGCCTGTAGCGGAGGTGTCCGCAGGTCCTTCCACTGCCTCAAGCTGCCAGGCAAAATAGCCATCCTGCCTCTGAAAGAAAAGCGCTGCATCCACAAGCGCGGTAAACGGCGCACGCAGCCGCTCTCTGCCATAGTCGGATGCCATACAGCCGGTCATACCCCGAAGCAGCCAGCCGACAGCCCTTCCCCAGCCGATAATCCCGTATTTGCAGCCGTCACTCATATCATAACCGTGGTAAGGCAGTCCCTTGTCGCCGTCCATACCATAAGACAAAAAATTCACGATCTGTCTGAGCGCCAATTCTCTGTATTCCTGTTTATCAAAAATTTTTCCGTACCGGTAGAGGAACGGGCACGCCAGCCCAATGCCGTCCACAAAGACCGTCGTCTCCCCGTTAGCGGGACGATAGAGGAAACTGCCTGTGGCGTCCGTGGGATGCTCTGCGGCATAAGAAGCCATTTTATCCACCGCATTCTTAAGCTGCGCTTCGGACAGCTTCTCTCCAAAGTCCACCGATTTTTCGCACACTCTTTGATATATATTTAACAAAGTTTCCCCGGCAAGCAGATCGTCTAAAACCGCCAAGGGCATACCTTTTTTCATCCATCTCTCATAATATGCCGCAAGCGACCGGTCAATCAGGGCAGTGGCATTTCCGGTATTCTGAGAATACTCCCCCTCTTCACGGCATGTCCAAAGTCCCGCCGCCAGAAGTCCCGTATGCCAGAAAATAGGGTCTTCTTTCGGAATCCTTCGTCTAAGAAGCAGTCCTTTCACCAAATCTTTACCCTTTTCCCGCCTGCCACGGACGCCGTATTCCATCAGTTCTTTACAAGCATTCTCTATCAGAGGAATCTTATTCATGCGAACCTCCCTTCCGGGATATTCTCCCCAATGCCGGAACCCTTGCTGCCACCGCATCCCACAGGTAAGAGAACTCCTCCGTCCTGTGGAACACCGCCAAAAATACCAAATTGTAAAGCATCGTAATCAAAACCACCATCAGGGCAAAGGTAAGCATCGTAACCTCCCCCATAACCACATGACGAATTGGCGTAATCACCGCCCCCACCGCCACAATCACGCCTATATATTTGAGAGAATCTTTAAAATAGGCGCCCGCCTTTTTCTCAAAGCAGACCCGGTAGATAATGCCGGGACGAATCAGGTTCGCAAGAATGCCTGACACTAACGTCCCCACATAGACGCCCATCACGCCGATTTTTATTACCAGCGCAATCGAAACCACCAGATTGACGGCGCCCTGTATCAGCGGAAGAAAACGATCCTGCTCGAAAAGCCCTGACGCAATCTTAAAATTCAGGAGCACCGTGCGCCCCCCCTTCAGATAGAAATCCATCACCAGAAGCGTCACCGTCACCTGCGGCAGCGTCCAACCGGCGTCCCGAAGCCACACCCCGCCGATAAAAGGAGTGAGCAGATGGAAAAAGCCCACTGCGCCGAATCCGAAAAGCCAGCAGGCAAAAAAGCGGTATACCTTAAAAAGCAGATACTGTCTCTCCTTTGACTCCGTTGCCACCACATTGCCAAAGCCGGAAATCGCCGAATCGAAAATAATATTTACAAAATTTCCCACATAAGTAATGATATAGACATAGTTGTCTACAACAGCCGCCGTATCCACGTTGACAAAGGACGAAATGATAATTTTATCCGTCTGCAGCCTTGCCACATCACCAATCTTATGGCAGATCAACGCCTTCGTCTTAGTGGCGACCACCTGCGTTTCCTCTGCTGTAAGCTTCTTTACATCCTTATCGCGAAGATAAGGGTAGAGCCTGCTCAGATAAACCGTCACAAATATTTTCTGTAAAAGCTCCACGATGGACTGTGCCAGCAGATAAAATAAAAAATTCCTGAAAAGCAGCAAAACCGCGATCTGCACCGTTGCCGTCGCCAGCTTCGTCAGGGTGGTAATATTGGTTTGAATATAATTTTTCTGCTCCGCGTTTACCAGACTGTATTTATAAGTAACGAAATAACTGATCACCGTGTTAAAAAGGAACAGATAATAGTACAGGGTCAATTCCCTTACTGTCAGATTACCCGGATTCTTTAAAATATACTTTAAAAATGGGGAAATACCTATCCCCAAAACCGCGATTACACCTGCAATCGTCAGATACGCTTTCTTGTAGAAGCGCATGTAGGATTTAATCTTCTCAATATCGTGCTCCGCCACCGGCTTATACAAGCTGTAATTTAATGCTGTGCCGATTCCGAGCTCCGTCAGTGACAGAACGCTTAATACATCAGTATAGACGCCGTTTACCCCTGACAGTGTCCTGCCGAGCACATAGATAAAAACGGTCCTCTGAATAAAATTCACCAGCAGAATCACCAGATTGCTGATGTATCCGAATATGATATTTTTTCCGGCTTTCTGTATTCTACCCATGTTCCTTTACCTTCAGCCTGTCTCCCGCAGCCAGGGAACGGTTTACTGCTCCGCCCTGCTCTCATGCAGCTCCCGCCACAGCCTGCGCAGCTCTTCTCCCGCCGCAGCCGCCTTTTTGCAGTAATCCGGCATAATCTCCCGCAATCGTCCCCGGATCTCATCCTCTCTCTCCATCATCCACTCAAAAGCGCCAATCAGCTCCTCCGAGTCGGAGAGAGTCTGCACGGGAAGCACATAATGCGCCGAATCGCCAAACAAATCCTGCGCGATTCCCCTCGCCTTCACGGAATACCCCACCACCAGCGTGGGAACCATGGATGAGTAGGCCGCAATAGTTGCGTGTGTCCTCGCCCCGATAAAAGCGCGGCATTTGGAAATCACATATTTAAGCTTCTGGCAGGACATGTCCTCAAACTTCACCACCCTGTCATTTCCCTGATAGACGCCGTAAAGCTCATGTATGGTCAGTCTGTCGTCATTATTTTTCCACATCACATGGGGAATCAGCGCGATATGGCAGTCCGTCGTCTCCAGAATATGGTCAATTAGTTTGCGGTAATTTTCTATCGTAATTCCGTTCTTTTCTTCGTATTTCAAAATCATCGGGCTGATGTTGATGCCGATGGTGTTTCCTTCGCTGAATCCGAAGGGCAGCTTCGTTTTCTCCGGCTCCAGCGCAAAGGCTGGGTCAGGAAACTGCTTCACGTTTTCCGTCACTCCTGCCGCCGCGAGCGCCTGTGTCGTAATCGACTCCCTCGGCGTAATCAGCGCATACCGCTTCATGTCCTCCACCACCTCCGGCTCCTGCAGAAGCTCTGGCTCCAGAGAACAGCCCCAGAGGACGGTCTTCACCCCCGCCCTGTTAAACGCGCTGTTGGCGGTAATCGCTTCCTTCTTTGACAGCTCGTAGCAGTACATATCCCCGCCGATGGAGAGGTAGAGGGGCGCCAGATTTTTCCCCATCACATCACGAAAACGGTAGCGCATAAAGGATTCGGGGTCACGAAACACCTTGCGCCAGACGTAATACCACACATGGGCAAAAAAATGCTCTGCAATCTTGCGCTCCTCAAGAATCTCGCAGAGCGGTTCCACCGAATAATGTCTGTCCTCCTGCTCGCTGTTGGTCACAAGAAGCTTGGGAATCTCTTCTATCATATGGCAGGTGCTGTTGACAATCGCTTCACAGCCGTGATTGCCGCTGCCGCCGTGTAAATACATTACCATTTTGTCATTGCTGTAGTTCATAGTGTTGCCCTTCCTAACTCCGCAGTGCAAGCTCGAAAAACCTGCGGTTTTCCTCGCTCGCGGGCTTCGCCCTATCATCCGCTAATTTAACAAAATTGTCTGCAAGCAGCCATTTTGTCATCTTACCGTCTGGCACTGCTCATTGCCATCGCGGACATTATACCATCATTTTCCTTCTATATCAAATAACCGCTCCATCCGGGGTGGCGAGGGTCCAGCCTGCCCACAGCTTTTGCATTTCTTCCGGAACACAGGTCTGGGTATTTTTGTGGATGGAAGGGCGGAGCATGATTTTTTCGGGATTGCCGTTTAGGCGCGCTCCCCAGAAACTGAATGTGCTGTTCGCACAGATATTGTGCTGACAGCAGCTCATCAGCTGCATGTCGTAAAAGCTGTTCTCTCCCCGGTTCCAGTCCACGATATGAAACTCTCCGCCTTTAAAATGCACGCGCACATAATCCGCGTCATCCGAAAAGACATAGAAAACCGCGTCGGGACACTTTTCTTTTATAAGCTTGACACATGCGTCATAATATGCTTCCGTACAGATACCGCCAAACATGGATACATTGGCAGCGTCCAGATAATCCCCTCTGCGGACATGGATGCTGACGGAAGGCTGCGCCGACATTTCTGCCATCACCTCCCGGTTTCGGGCGTCGCCGCTTTCGGGAAATCGGATTTCCTCCCGAAGCCTGTCCAAAATATCCGCGTAATATGCTTCACAAGCCCAATAGCCGACCAGGTAACGCTCCCGCCATGAGAAAATCTGCGGATGGTACATTTCCGATTCCTCAAACAGCGGCATCTTTTCCGGCGCAAGCCGTTTCTTCAGTTTTTCCGCCAGACCCGCCTTTTCCTCATAGGCTCTCCCGAGAAGCGCCCGCACTTCCTCTTCGGAAGCCGTTTCCAGAGAAAGCCCTTCAAAGTCGGCGAGAGCCAGCTTTCTGGGCGCCGCCGCCGACTGCTGGCTTCTCCTCAAAAACCAGGAAAGGTCCAGCTTTGTTTCGATGCCGAGACTCTGAAATTTTCTACACAGGGCGTACTGCTGCAGTTGGTTGCCCAGCCCGCCCATCACTCTTATGATAATCATGCCGTCTCCATCCCGCTTCCCTGTAATTTCCCCGTAAAACGCGCTGCCGTATCGCATCCCCTGCCGGCTTACTTCCGGTCATAGATGCGAAGGACGAGCCGCAGCACCCGCAGCAGCACACCGCCGGGATACATCATGCCCAGATACAGAAGCTGGTTCGCGCGCTCCGTCACCGTAATCGGCGTGTTCTGCAGCATCGCCCTGATTTGCTCATCCCCGAAAATCGACTGAATCCGCTTCCGGTAACCCTTTCCGGGGCTTCGCAGCTCGTTTTTCATCACATACATAAGCATGTAGCAGTGTTCCCGTGCAGCGGCACCCTCGGCATCCGGCGCCTTTTTCTCCTCCGCCGTCCGCTTCACCGCCTCCATCAGCCGCTCCACACCCACAAAAAGCCCCTCGTCGTAGCCATGCACCAAAGAACCTTCCACATAGCGGTAATGATAGTAATAAGCGTCCTTCATAATGACGACTCGGCGGCTTGCAAGCAGAGCGGGATACATCAGGTTCGTGTCATCCCCAAAGCGGAGACTGTAGTCATAATATGTTTCATTCCCTTCAAACAGGGATTTTTCGCACAGCTTCATGCACCTTGAGAGGGGAATGACCTTTTTCTCCTCCCCTATCAGCTTTGTTTTGATTTGTTCCCGCAGCCTGTCTCCCTCGTAAATGCCGGGCGCCGCTGCGCTCGTTATCTTCTCCGTCCCCCGCTGCTTCTCCACCACATGATTGCAGCAGACAAGCTCCCCGGGCACACCTGCCAGACGCTCGACCATCTGTGTCAGCATCTCCGGCTCCAGATAGTCGTCGCTGTCCACAAACATATAATACCCGCCGGACGCCGCCTTCATGCCCGCCACACACGCCGCGGTGGGACCGCCGTTCTTCTGATGGATGACGCGCACCCTCACATCCGCCCGCCCAAATTCGTCGCAGACCGCGCCGCTCTTGTCCGTGGACTCGTCGTCCACCAGAATTACCTCGATGCGCCGATAAGTCTGCTCCAGAACACTGTCCACACATTCCCGCAGGTACGCCTCTTTGTTGTATACAGGCACAATGATACTGATTAACGGATTTGTCCTCTTCATTTGCTTTCTCCATTCTGAAAGAATTTACGGCATCCGTACAGCCATACATAAAGCCACGGCAGACGCTCAAACAACCGCACCTTCACGCCATAACCCGCCGGCAGATAGGGGTAACACGCCCCTTTATCGGCTATGTCCTTCATTTTCCTGTGGCACACCCGCACATACTCTTTTGCCCGCCTGCGCTCCTTCCCGGACAGCAGGGCAATCTTTCCCGCCGTCAGCATGACCGCCACCATAATCTGGGCGTCTGCCTGCACCGACAGCATGGAATCCCGCTTCACAATCAGCTCACGCGCCATCTCCCAGCAGTAAATCTGATCCATATAAGACGGAGTAAAAGGTCTGTGCATCGCCCCTTTTGGATTCTGATAATATCCGTAACCGGGATAAGACGTCTCCACCGCCTGCCGCATACGCGGCAAAAGCTCCACAAGAAACAGCATATCTTCGCCGATGGTCAGTCCCTCTCGACACCGTACCTGTCCGATAAGCTCCCGCCTGTAGAGCTTACTCCAGCAGCGCGTATTCCCCCGCAGTATGTTCTGTTTTAAGTAACAGTCACTATTATATATTTTCCCTGCCTGTTCGCCTGTCAGCTCTTCCGGCATTGTTTTCCCTGTACGCAGCTTTTCCCATCCTTCCGGCGTTCCCCATACAGCAAAGCCGCAGCCTGCCATATCACTGTCCGTCCGGCATAACAGCCCGTGCAGACTCTTAAGCACTCCCGGGCGCAGCCTGTCGTCGGCGTCCACAAACATAATATATGCGCCCTTCGCCTGCTCCAGCCCGCGGTTACGCGCCACCGAAACGCCCAAATCCGGCAGCGTAATCACCCGCAGACAGGCATACTGCCCGCACAGCCGCTCGCAGAGCGCCGCCGTATCGTCCGTAGAGCCGTCGTTGATGATAAGCACTTCCAGCGCTTCGTAATCCTGCGCCAGAATGCTGTCAATGCACGCTTCCAGATAAGACGCCCCGTTGTGCACCGGGACAATCACGCTGATCTGTTCCACTTTTCGTCAAACTCCCTTTTTCTCTGATGAAATCGGGGCATACACCGTTTCTCTTTTCTGATAACAAATGGTATGGGGCGGCACATTTTTTCTAATCACACTTCCCGCCGCGATCACGCAGTCGTCCCCGATATGCACCCCCCTTAAGATAGTGCAGTTTGCGCCAATCCAGACTCGGTCGCCGATTGTAATTTCCCCGATCAGGAACTCCTCCCCCTGCCCCTTAAAATTATGGTCATGGTCCACAATGACTACATTATTGCCAAATCTGCAGTAATCACCTATTTTGATATGCCCCATGCATGTAATGCAGCCGCCTATCGCATAAATCACATGATTTCCTATCTCCAATTTACCATCGCCCGCGCAGATAAAATGCATTTTGCCCCGGTTCTCATTTCTCTCCCCGAAACACATCTGCCCGTGCCTGGACAATTCCAGATAGACCTGGTCAAATCCCTGTATCCACGGCATTTTGAGCCGGGAACCGTAACGGCACTTCCAATACGCTATTTTAAACAAACTTTTCGCAGCCTTCAGCTTTACATTCATTTCGTCAAATATGCCTTTCTGTAAGTCTCTTCCAATTTCTGCAGATGAATCCTTAAACTGTATTTTTGCTCTACCGTTTCCCTTGCCAGCTCTCCCATATTGCGGCATAACGCTTCATCCTGCAAAAGCCTGCTGACATCTTCCGCCATAGCGGTCAGCTCACCGGGCGCTTCCAGAAACCCGCTCTTTCCATGCGCGATTAATTGCGGGATGCCGCCTACCGTTGTCGTAACAATGCCCAAACCGTAACCCATAGCCTCCAAAACCGCCACCGGCATCCCTTCATTGTAGCTCGGAAAAAGAAAGACCACACTCTGCTCCAACAGCGTCTCCTTCTTCCGTCCGCGCACCCACCCCGTAAACGTTACGTCAGACAGGAGATTTTTTTCGGCAAACGCCGCTTTTATCTGCTGCATCTGCCCGTCCCCCGCCATCACGAGCCGCGCATCCGGGCATTTCTGCTTCACGTTTTCAAAAATGACGGGTATGTCATAACATCCTTTTCTCTCTTCCAGCGCACCGAGAAACAATATCTGATTCTGCCTCCGTTTGGCGTGATTTCGTTCCTTTGGCAAATCACAATAATTCTCTATCACATCGATTCTGTCCGCCGGAACAATCTGCGCTATTTTTTTTCTCCATTCCCTTGACAACACAATGAACCGTGTACATTTTTGATAAACGCTGCGCACCCTCCTCTTTTTGGAGGCGGAAGCATTTTCATAAAAAGTGTCAAACTCCGCTCCGTGAATATGATTCACAACCGGAATTCTTGCGAACCGGCTCAAATAGATAAACGGTATTTTCCGGTAAAAGCTCGGTCCGAAGGACGAATGGATATGCACCAAATCCGGACGGTCTTTCCGAAGCAGCCTGCAAAAAGCCACATATCCCTTAAGGGCTTTTCGCAGCTTGTCCCACCTGCTGCCATCCTGATAGGATTCGATATAGGTGACGCGGCAGCGTTCCTCCAGCTCACTTCCCCTATAGCCGTTCACCACAGAGGCGATCCCGCCCCTCACCGCCTTATTTGGCACAATCATACATACGTGCAAGCTCTTTCCTCCTCATGCATGACACATCTGTCATTTCTCATCCATCGTCCCGGGCGTCGTCCCTATTTGGACCCTCTGCCCGTCAACACCACCCACACCGTCTGGAACAGGATTTTGATATCCAGCCCCAGCGTCCAGTTGTCGATATACTCTAAATCCAGCTTCACAACCTCATCAAAATCCACAATCTCACTTCTGCCGCTGATCTGCCAAAGCCCCGTGAGCCCCGGAGTCATGCTAATCCTGCGCCTGTAGTGAGAATTATACTGTTCGAACTCGCCCTCTGTCGGCGGTCTGGTACCCACCAGACTCATATCGCCCTTCACAATATTAAAAAACTGCGGCAGCTCGTCGATGCTCGTCTTTCTGATAAATTTCCCCACCCTCGTAATCCGCGGATCATTTTCCATCTTAAACATAAGCCCCTGCATCTCATTCTGGGCTTCCAGCTCTTTCTTTCTCACCTCCGCATCCGTATACATGGAGCGGAACTTATAAATCTTAAAGCGGCGCCCGTTTTTCCCGATTCTCGTCTGCGCAAAGAGCACCGGTCCCGGCGAATCCAGCTTGATGGCAAGCGCCACAAAAGGAGTAATAACAATCGTTATTAAACATCCCACCAGACCGCCTGCAATATCAATCAGCCGCTTCACTACCATACGCCTGTAGTCAAAATGGTTGATGGAGTAGGTCACCACCGTAAACCCGGCGAAGCTTCCTACCCGCACTTCCTTGCTGGGTCTTTCTATGATATCAATATTGTAATGACATGCCACGCCCATGGACTCCAAATCATAAATGATATGCTTTACATATGCCATATCTTCATCCGGCAGGCTGATAAACACCTCGTCCAGCGGCATCTGCCTTGCCATGGAGAGCACGTTTTCCCGATTCGCGTTGACCTCGATGCCCTCCACCGTCTCGCCCTTCCTGTCCTTGTCCACACAGGCAAGCGCCACGATCTCATAGTTGATATCCATGGCATCCTTCAGCTTAGACAACGTTTTCTCCATCGCCGCATCCTTCGTGATGATCATGATTTTGACAATATTGGACTTGGCGGTGAACCAGACCCGCAGCGCCTTTTTCATGGCGAGTCTCACAAGCCACACGATAAAGATATTCAGAATGGCAAAATAACCCATCACCAGACGGGAGACATCCGCGCCCCTTTGCATCATAAAAAGGAAAGCCATTACGGACAGCTCCATAAAGACATTGAACTTGGTAACCGCTATAAACTCGACAAGCACGCCTCTTTTGATAAACTCCCTGTTCCAGTCAAACAAGAAGCTGTAAATCGTGCAGAACAGCAAAAAGCCGATACATACCACGAAGTGAAGCTCCGGTTCCATAACGCGGGAAAACTTCCGGTATCGTATCAGAAGAGCGATGATATAGGCAAAAGCGATACTGCACAAGTCTGTGAGGAGCAGCAGGTAGCTCTCGATCAATTTCATTCTACGATTCATAGGAATACCTCTCGGTATCTATTCTACCATAATATTTCAAAAAACTAATAATTTGTTTAAAAAAACTATTATCATATATCCAATTATGGTACAATATTAATACAAAAGCAATGGAGGTGCAATATGGCAACATTACAAATTCGTATAGATGACACATTAAAAAAACAAGCAGACACCCTATTTTCAAGTCTCGGATTGGATACTTCAACAGCAATACGCATTTTTTTAAATGCTGCCATTGAAAATTCTGGCATTCCTTTTACAGTGCAGCATAAACCCGTTCCCGCTGCTCTTCAGGAAGCCGTTTATGACAGCAGATTCCGTCATAATCTTCATGGTCCCTTCAATAGTGCAGAAGAAGCCGTAGCTTCTATGTTGGAGGATTAGCTTATGTACAAGATTGAATACACCAATCGTATGAAAAAGGATGCAAAGCTAATGAAAAAGCGCGGCAAAGACATGAATAAGCTTATCGACGTACTTGCCCTGCTTGCCAGCGGTAATCCTCTGCCTGTCCAATACAAAGATCATTCATTGGTTGGCAATCTGCAAGATTTTAGAGAATGCCATATAGAACCTGACTGGCTGCTCCTATATCAAATCTACGAAGATACACTAATACTTTCTGCTACGGCAACCGGCAGTCACGCGGATTTATTTGGCAAATAAGGTTGAATCTCCCTGTGCTTTCTGCGCCGCCGCTTCACACCCCATCATCAGCAGCAGATAATTCCTGCCGATATAGACGGAAATCAGATGCGCTTCCACCACCGTGTATACCGCAAACATGACAAACAGAATCAGTCCGCCCGCATCGCGCCTTCGCCAAAGCCGCCACAGCAGAAGCAGGTTCGCCGCCACATACAAACTCCCCGGGATCACGCCGTAGCGGTAGAAAACCTTGACCCAGCCCATATCAAAATAGTAATTCATATTATTTTCACAGGAAAAAGCCGACCATGTCTGAATCATACCGTCATTGTTGTCAGAGTCCGCCAGGGAAACGATTCTGCCGCTGATATGGCGGTCAATCTTCCCTAACAGCACGATATGCTTATTATCCCGGGGATTGCAATAGAAAAACTCGTTCCACTGCGCTTCCCTCACCCGCTGGGCGCAGACCGCCGCATCCACGGAAAAAGCGATGCACAGGACAAAAACAAGCAGACCGCAGACATACAGAATCGTCTTCTTCTGCAGCCGCCTGGCAAACGTCAAAAAACAGGCGCCGCAAAGATATGCCGCCGTAATCAACATGCTGGTCTTAGAGCGGGTCAACAGATAAAGCCCGGCATTTAACAGCATCAAGAACAAATAGCTGTACCATTTCATCCGCGCAAACCAGACGTAAACGCCGAGCGCCGTCAGCATGAAAAACATACAGGAAAGTGCGTTCGGATGCCCCATCCCGAGCGTATAGCGGGTTTCCGCCGCCGCCTGTTCTCCGATATAGATAGTATCTTCCAAAGACTCATGCCCAAAAGCCTGCGTCAGGCTGATATCCCCGTAAATTCCCGTCACGGCGAGCGCAACAATGGCGAGGCACCCTGCCAATGTCACATAAAAAGTATATCTCAGGGCTTGCCGCATCGGTATGCCCTTACATGCCGCCACAAAAGTTACCACGCGGATGATATCGTTAGCACCCGTCACCCGATAGGAAAGAAAGCCCACCGCCTCCATCACCAAAATCAGCGCCCACTCCCGCCGCTCATAGTGCGTGAGCAAGAGCTTGCAGGCAAACAGAAGAAAGGTCAGGCGGAACAAATACCCCTCGATGGGATTGATATAATTGCTCTTGTCGATAATCACCATCAGCAGCTCTATGGTCAGTCCGATATAGAAAACAAGACGGGGAACCGGGCTCTCCTCCCGCAGCCGCCTGTAAATATCCTTTATCATAGTTCCTTCCATTCCGAAGCGTTTTATATGGAAACCGCAGCGCTTCCGTTTTATCTGTGCAAAATCCGCGCCGCCGCGCCGTGTACCCTGCGCGAAAGCTGTTTTCCCGCCAGCTTCATCCTCTTACAGAAAATTCCCGCCGGACTGATTTTAGGAGCAGTCAAAAAATCATACTCCTCCTTGTGCTCCCGCAGATACGCCGGAAAGCTCTCGTCAATCTCCACCCGCACAAACTTCGCGTCTCTGTCGAAAATATCCTCGCCGCAGAGCAGCCTGTCCACCGCCTCATTTAAATAACGTTTGGTATTGTATTCCGAATGTGCCGCCGCCTGCACCTTCACGCCGATGCGCTTCGCCACATCCCGCTCGCCGTCACCGCCCATATAGCCGAAATGCCAGCCGCCATCCGCAACGCGCACGCTGCGCTTATCCTCCGGCGATACCTCGCGCAGGTACACGATTCCTTCCTTGGGCAGCTCCGAAAAGCTGCAAACCTTCGTGCCGAGCCACTGTCTTTTTGCCACGCCCGGAAATTCCCCCGTGATAGACAAAAGATTTCCCGATATCTCTTCCATATTTAAAAAGCAGTAAAACATCCGCTGCGCCAGATGATACACTTTCCCGGGTTCAAACCCTTCGAGCAGACGTACCAGCGTCTCCGGATTCGGGATTTCGTCCACATCACTGAAAATAATGATATCTTCCGGCTTGCAGTCGAAAAGCCCCCGAATCAGCTGATTCTTCTGGAATTTATCCCGCTCATGGGTGGTAACCCCCTCCATGGGCGAGTTTTCCACCGCCACATAGCGTATCTTCTCCTCAAACTCCGCAAAAAGCTGCCTATTTTCCGCAAAAATCATCCGCTTCGGCTCCCCCGAAAACGTGACCGAAGCCTCCTCAATCACAAAAAAATCCACATAAGGCGCCATAATCTGCATTCTGAGCTTCAAAATATCCAGTTCATTAAAAAAAGGGACGCAGTCATATATCATGTGTTATTTTATCCTTTCCAAGTGAGACTTAGTGCTTCTTGGCGTCTCCGTCCTATGGCGGGACGTCTTTAGAAGCACTTCTCACTTTTTTCTCCAGAATAGGAATGGTCTGACCAAATCCTTACACTTCTGCCATCTGACTTTCCACGGATTCTTAAACTGCGGGTACTGCGCATTCCTGCCGCGCCACTTATGAAAAAGAAAAGGCTTCTCCACATCCATAATCTCAGGAATCATGTGCTCGTGTCCGAAATACTTCGCCACCTCGATGGGCGCAAAGCGCATCCCCGCGTCCTCGAGCACATTGCGGTATTTGCAGCAGAGAAAAATATCCTCGTTATACTCGTCCTCCTCCTCAATCTTCTCCCATGTAAGCCCTGCCCGCGCGGGATAATCCATAAGCCGTTTGCTGCGGATTGACACACTGTTTCCCACCCGGACAATCTCGCCCTTGGCGTCCCGGTAAGAGTAATCATTCTGCGGCAGCGGCCAGGGGGAACCGATATAATCATAATCCAGAAACGCATCCTGCCAACTCTCGGGATGCACTACGAAACCGTCCGCATGTACGATCAGCGCATACTCCGTTTTGATGTGCTCTCCCAATTCATACACCATTTTATAATTAAATTTGTCGATATCATCCAGTTTTGAGGTATAGGAAAATCGAATGCTTTTTGGCAGGGAGAACGGTTTTCTGTGGGTAATCAGCACCACATCGCCAAAGTCGATTCCCCGCATACTGTATTCCAGCGCGCGAATCGTCTCATACACGTTCACACTGGTCATCGCCGCCAATGTTACATTCGGGAGATTTAATTTCCGCTCACTTGCCCGCGTGTTCTGTTTCATAGCCGCCCTTTCTTACAGAATCTTTATGATAGTACCGTGCAACCGCCAGATTCATCCAGTTGCCCTCATCCTCGCTCAAGTCCGTAAAATCAAAGAGCGCCGGTCTTGCGCTGTAAGGCGCCACTTCCACCTCTGCAACGCCATCGTCCGTATAAAGCGCGTAGCGCGCCATCGACTCCTGGTAAAAGGTCTGCGCTTCCCCTGTTGCCACGGAACGCAGGGCAGAAATGCTCGTGTAAGTATTCTTATCCGCCGTAAGCACCCAGACTGCCAGAAGCAGAATCAGACAGACCGCCGTCATCCGCCCTCCCGCCCGTTCCAGAAACACGCCAAACGCCGCAGCCGCGCCATCTTCGGAAACGCTGCCCCGCACCGCCGCGGTGCCTCCGGACACATCACCGCCCCGCTTTGTCCTGTCCGTTCTGTGGGAAAAATATCCCAGCCAGTAAGCCGTCACCAATAACACCGCCAGATAATAAGTCATCTGGATGATATTATCCACCCGGGAAAGCCCCGTCATACCTACCGCATAAAGAGTCGGCGTAAACATAGCCGAAATCACACAGTACGCCCCCGCCGTCACGAGGACAGGATGGGAAAAGTCTTTTGCGGATGCCTTCATCCGTTTCCACAAAATCGGCAGAAGCAAAAACCACAAGAGCACCACAAATACCGGCGTCCAGCGGATTGCAAACACTGCCGTATTATAAAAGGACAAGGCGATCGCCTTCACAGCGGAATATCCCTCATCCATATCGATGCTTCCCCGTTTGCCGTTGCCCGGTGCAAGAACATTTACCAGAAATCCGGCGCTTCCTGTCACAAGCGGAACAATAACATATGCTATTCTATCTTTTTTCTGAAAAAAAGCATAACAGACGAGAAACACCATCAGCACCTCCGCCTGCAGACCAGTCACCAGATTGCCACCGCCCACAATCACAGAAAGGACTGCTGCCGTCGCACAGCACACACACGCCCGCCCTTTTTTCTCCGCCCAGAGACTCCCCGAAAGAAGTGTCAGCAGAAAAAACCATACAGACTGCATCAGCACGTAATGGGTAGACCCATTGTACCAATAAATTCCCTCGAAAGGCGCTTCCATCACCTGATAAAACACGAACAGCAAAAGCAGCATACAGAGGGATGCCCCCTCCTTTTCACATCCGAGCCACCGAACCAGAATATGCCGTCCTA
>ERZ808037.1010-NODE-1010-length-20983-cov-3.795322_pt1 | contig 20983 bp, 14 predicted proteins | sample MGYA00380190_ERZ808037 | MGnify/ENA primary metagenome ERZ808037 (study PRJEB31490, sample SAMN06133399) | mouse gut metagenome | isolation source: J9 | host: mice | place: China: Chengdu | collected 2015-05 ... | reverse complement strand
TTCATCTGTGTCGAAGTTCACCTGATAGATGCCCAGGTAGTCTACGCTGAGGGCATGAAGGACATTATAACTTCGTTTTTGGAGTTCGTGAACCAGGTTGCGCCGTTTTAGGGAAGATATGATGAAGTAAGCCGCCGTATGGAGCATATTCAATGCATAACCTAATGACTTCACAGGCGGATTATCTACGCCGTAAAAGCCGATAATCTTATCGTTATCATAAAGAGGAATCACTACAAGGGAATGAATGTTCTGCTGCTTTAGGTTTTCGTACTGGAGAGGGTCGGACTCCCGGATATCTTCCAAATCCTCAATAACAATATGCCCATCCACACTGAAATTCTGATACCAGTTCGCACATACTTCGGGAGGAAGATTTTGAAGGCTGTCCTTTTCCGATTTTACCCCATCGGCTACCCATTCGTAGGTGTTGACATCGCATCCGGAAGGACTCCGTTCAAATATGTAGGTTCGCTCTCCATGCAGCGCCTTTCCCAGGTATGCCAGCAATACTTTCAAGGACTGATCCGGTGTTTCCTCCTGCAAAGCAACACGAAGCCCTTCATTGATGACGGCTTCCAGGTTCTGGACGCTCTGCACCATGCTCTTATGCTGCTCCTGGTTGCTTATGTCCAGCGCCATCTCCAGGCGGTATTGCTTTCCGTTCTCTGTCAGGAGCGTGCTCCGAAGGAGAAAATGGCGGTTCAGGTGCTGGTGGTAGTACTGGTGCTCATGGTAGCTTAGCTGAGACGCGCATCTGCGGCAGAACCCACAGGGAGCGATGCCATTTCGCAGGATACGGTAGCAGGGCTGCCCTTTAATCTCCGCCAGGGAGCCTACGCCGAAGACATCCATGGCTTTCTTATTCATATAGACCAGTTCATGGGTCTCTATATTCGCAACGTAGACGATTTCATTGATATTCTCAAAGAATCCCCATAAATTTCCCATTAAGCCGCCCTCCATGTTCTGCGAAAGGTAAGAAAAGGTATGGTCAGTATAACATAATATGTTCCAAAAGTCCACTTCCCTGACAAATCCGCTTTACCGCTTCTGTCTCTTTATAGCAGTTCGGGCCGGGGCATTGAAAAGCGGCAAAGCTTATTAAACTCTGCCGCTCTATTTTTCAGGCTGTCAGTCCTTTACGCCTCCTCCGGATTCTCTTTCATGGCCCTGTACTGCGCTTCCATGGATTCCGCCAGCGTAAGCCTCGCCTCGCGCACCTCCATGCCGCCCTGTCCGAAGAAGAATTTCAGGAAGGTGGTATTGTGGAAAGAGGGATTCAGCCGGACTTCCACTGTCCTCCAGTCCTTGTCTTCCCCTGTCAGGGAAATGGTCTTCACGATCTGCTTATCCTGAGACAAGGTCAGGGGGATCTGCGCCAGGCTGCCCTGCCCCACCACTCTGCACACCAGCTCCAGCCGATAAACGCCGCGCTCCCTGATATTCAGTTCAAAGGTCACGCTGCTTCCCTTTCCTGTTTGGATCCGCTCCACCGGAAGGCCGCAAGTCTCTTCTTCCACCGCGACCCGCACCAGCTCTCCGAAGGATTCCATTTCCTTCGCCGCCACAGCGGCCAGCTGCCTGTCCAGTTCGCTCTCTCTGCCCAGCATCCGCTGATAGGCAGGGGTCCGCAGCAGGAAACGGCAGATGTTCGCGGCGCTGCGCAGGTACTCGCCCCTGGTGACAGTGCCTTTTTCCAGGCTTTCCATGGAATTGTCCTTCTGGGAATTTTCTCCTGCGCTGGCAGTCACCATGAACAGGTCGTTCTGGGCCCGGACCATGGCCGCCATATTGTTCACGCTGCCCGGCTTTCCCTCGTCATTGCCCTTCGCCCACCAGTCGGTCATGACTATTCCTGTGTAGCCCCACTGGCCCCGCAGGATAGTGGTAAGCATGTCGTAATTGCTGGCGGACCAGAAGCCGTTGATGGGATTGTAGGAGGTCATGATGGAGTACGCCCCGCCCTCTTTCACCGCGATTTCAAAGCCTTTCAGGTACAGCTCCCGCAGGGCCCGCTCCGAGACCACCGCTTCCACATCGTTGCGGTGGTATTCCTGGCTGTTGCAGGCGAAATGCTTGATGGTGCCGGTGACATCGTACCGCCCCATGGCCCGAAGCTGTGCCGCCGCCATTCTTCCCGTCACCAGGGGATCTTCGCTGAAATATTCGAAGTTGCGTCCGTTCAGAGGATTCCTGTGGATGTTGATGCCGGGGCCCAGCAGGGTGTCTATCTTGTTCTTGCGCAGTTCCAGGCCCTCCCACTCAAACAGCTCCTCTGACAGTGCTTCGTTGAAAGTGCTTCCCAAGCAGGCGCCGTTGGGCATGGCGAAAGCGATGCTGCCGCAGTCCATCCGGATGCCGCTGGGGCCGTCGGCACAGCAGGCAATGGGGATGCCGTAGGCTGTCAGTTTCTCCGTGACGCCGCCGAAGGCTCCCGCCGTGCCGGGCGTCACCTTGGGAGAACACATGCCCTCTCCTCTGACGATGCAGCACAAATCCTCGTCCGTCAGCTGGGCAAGGAAGTCTTCCATGGAGGCCTTTCCGGATTCTACATCGGACAGGCGCAGGCCTTTGTCCCCGGTACAGGAAGGATCCGCCTGGGTTGGCACAGTTCCAGGGATATTGCCGGCCATTTTGGCACCGGAGATGTCATGTCCGGCTCTTTCCGAATGGGAGGTTCTGCCGGCAGCTGCGGCACCGGAAATCCCTGCCAGCCTGGCTCTGCGCCGTTCCCCGGGATCCTGGGTGCGCAGTGGAACCGACTCATATCCCACCTGGAATCCACCGTTTTCCTCAGCCTGAGGCTTCATCCTTTCAAAAGCCGTCACCGGGGCGCAGGCTTCTTCCAGCTTTTCCACTACCATATCGTCTTCCAGCGTCAGGCTCCCTGTGGGGGACGCGCTTCTCACATCCGTCCCCACATAGAAGACATATTCCCCTCTTTCCAGCACCCAACAGGACTTATGGCCGGTCGCGCCGCTGTCGTCATAGGAGGCAAATGTGTGGGCGGGAATGGAGATTTCCAATCCCTGTGCCGCGCCGGGGGCAAGCTCCTTCGTCTTGGCAAAGCCGCACAGGCTGCGGGCGGGCTTGCCCAGCGCACCCTGAGGGGCCTGGCAGTAGACCTGTACCACCTCTTTTCCGGCAGCTTTTCCTGTGTTGGTGACTTTTACCCGGATTTTCAGGCTGCTTTCCGGCTCAAAGCTTTCCGCGCCTGACTCTCCGGTCTCCAGGTGCTGCTCTCCGGTTTCTGTCTTTCCAGCCGGAAAGCCCTGTGCCGCGAATTCCGTCTCCAGGGCAAATGTGGTATAGGAAAGCCCGAATCCAAAGGGATAAAGCACCCTGTCCCTGGCAAAGGTCTCGAAGTAGCGATATCCTACATAGATATCCTCCTGATACACATTCCGCTTCTCATCCCCATGGTTTCTGGTGGAAGGGTAGTCTGTGATGTCCCTGGCGATGGTGTCCGTCAGCTTGCCCGAGGGAGACACCTTGCCGGAGAGCACGTCCAGCACGCCGTTTCCGCCCTCCTGGCCGCCCTGCCATACGTACAGCACAGCAGAGGGCTGATAGGTCTCCACCCACTTCATGTCGATGATATTGCCCACGTTCAGAAGCACCACCGTTCGCTGAAAGGCACCGCAGACCAGCCGGAGCATCTCCTCCTCGTCCCCGGTCAGCAGATAGCTTCCCGCCTCCGCGCTGTTGTCCTGGTCCTCCCCGGCTGTCCTTGCGATGACGATGACTGCCGTGTCGGATTCCGCCCGGGCATCCCGCACCAGCTCTTCTGTCAGGGGCATCTCCTTCTGGAACCATGGCTCCCCGGCCCAACCTGTGCCTGCGTCAAAGGGATTGTCCTTCAGCCAGTCCTGATAGACCTTTTCCAGTTTCCCATTCAGCACAAAGCTGCTCTCTTCCAGCGCCTCCCGGATGCCCGTCACATAGCTTGTATTGACCATGCCGCCGGAGCCTGTACCGCTCTTATAATAATTGAACTGCCCTCTGCCAAACAGGGCGATTTTCTCGCCCTCCTTCAAAGGAAGCACCGCCCCCTCATTGCGCAGCATGACGATTCCTTCCGCCACCACGGCCCTGGCCGTCCTGGCGTATGCTTTTACGTCAAAGATTTTATTTTCCATCCTTACCTCCTTTTTTCGTTCTCCCTTTTCGGAAACGTGTTCCCACTGTTCCACAATACCAATCTGAAAAGCATACATCTAAAGTGCCCTGATATACACCCAAAATGCACATTTATTGGGGATGATTTCCCCGCTTTACCAGATGCAGTCCAGCTCCGATGCCTGATTCTGCTTCCGCAAATTCCGGGAGTCTATTTTTCTGCACCCCCGGAATCTTTGACGGATTCCTCCGGTTCCCGCGACAGCAGTATAAGGAATTCCGTTGTGCCCTCCTCCAGTTTTCGGGTGTCAGTCCTGAAAAAACCGTGGCGTTCATAGAAACGGATTGCATCGGTATTTTTTTCCAGCGCCCACAAAAAGGTTACGTGAAATTTCCTTATCGCGAATGCGATTAATTCCGTCCCCACTCCCTGCTCCTGAAAAAAGTAATCAACGTACAGTTCCCTGATTTCCCTGTCCTCAATATGAATCATCCCCTTTACGATTCCGTCATCATAGACCCATATATGATTCAGGATGGAAGCCGCCGAATATTTTTCCGCCACGGACAACACCTGCAGCTCCCCAAAGGAATAGGCGTCATTTTTGAAAATCGGACGGTACTTTATCCTTTTTACAAAAACCAGAATCTCGGCAATTCTGGAAAGGTCATTTACCGTCGCCTTTCGGATATTCTCCATCGCCGTTCCCGCTCCCATCGCCATCCTCGATTCCGCCTCCATTCCCAATTCCGTCGCCATCCCCGATTCTATCCTTATTTCAGGACAACGGTGGCCAGGCCGCCCTTTTCAAAGGAAAGGACGATTGTCTCACCTTTGGTTTCGCAGGAGGCTCCGTTTGCTTCCGCTGGGGTTCCCATGTTCACCAGCTCCACCTTGCAGGGCTTGTCTCCTGTCACGTCTATCTTGCAGACATTGCCCCCTCGCTCCACCTGAATCACTGTGTCCTGTCTGCCTTTTCCGTCATAGACCACTGTTCCGGTTTCGCCGCCGTCCTCAGGGGCGTATACTTTAAAGGTGACTTTATCTGCGTAGTCATATTCCGGCCCGTCGTCGCTTGCTCCCACGGCAATAATGCTGTTCTCCCTGGCATACAGAGGAATGCTGAGATACCCGTGCTTCTCCCGGTACCATCTGCCGCCCTGACGCGTCTCCCCGGTCAGGAAGTTCGTCCATGTGCCCTCGGGCAGGTAATATTCCGCCATGCCCTCCTCATTGAAGACGGGGGCCACCAGCAGGGAATCGCCCAGCATGTACTGGGTGGCCAGGTATTCGCAGTTGCGGTCCTGAGTAAATTCCAGAGCCATGCTCCGCATCATGGGAACGCCAGTCCTGGAAGTCTCGATGGCATTCCTGTACAGATAAGGCATCAGCGAAGCCTTCAGGCGGGTGAAGAAGCGCACCACGTCCACGCTCTCCTCATCGTAAAGCCAGGGCACCCGGTAGGAGGAAGAACCGTGGAGCCTGGAATGGGTGGAGAGCAGTCCGAAAGCGCACCAGCGCTTGTACACATCCGGCGTGGACTTGCTCTCGAAGCCGCCGATGTCATGGCTCCAGAAGCCGAATCCCGAGGAGGTCAGGGACAGGCCGCCCCGGAGGCTCTGCTCCATGGACTCATAATCGGACCAGCAGTCCCCGCCCCAGTGCACCGGGAATTTCTGCCCGCCTGCGGTGGCGGAGCGGGCGAACAGGATGGCTTCCTCTTTGCCCCGCTTGCGCTCCAGCACTTCGTATACCGCCTGATTATAGAGATAGGTATAGAAATTGTGCATCTTGACCGGGTCGGCGCCGTTGTGGTACACCACGTCCGTAGGAATCCTCTCGCCGAAGTCCGTCTTGAAGCAGTCCACACCCATATCCAGCAGCTTTTCCAGGCCCCGCTGGTACCAGGCTTTCGCCTCCGGATTGGTGAAGTCCACGATAGCCATGCCCGACTGCCACATGTCCCACTGCCAGACATCGCCGTTCGGACGTTTCAGGAAATATCCTTTCTGAGCTCCCTCGTCGAAAAGGGCCGACTCCTGTCCGATGTAGGAATTGATCCAGACGCAGACCCGGATGCCTTTCTCCTTGATTCTGCGCAGCATCCCCTCCGGATCTGGGAACACTTTCTCGTCCCAGATAAAGTCCGTCCAGTGGAATTCTTTCATCCAGCAGCAGTCGAAATGGAACACCGACAGCGGAATCCCTCTGGACAGCATCCCGTCGATGAAGCTCATGACGGTGGCTTCGTCGTAATCCGTGGTGAAAGAAGTGGACAGCCACAGTCCGAAAGTCCAGGGCGCGGGCAGTCCCGGCTTTCCGGTCAGGTCCGTGTAGCGCTGCAGCACCTGTTTCATATCCGCGCCGCTTAAGAAAAAGTAGTCCAGGCACTCTCCCTCCACGGAAAAGGCCACTTTGTTCACCTGTTCCGTGCCCACTTCAAAGTCCACCCGCTCCGGATGGTTCACGAAGACGCCGTAGCCCCTGTTGGACAGATAGAAAGGGATGTTCTTGTAGGACTGCTCCGTGCTGGTGCCGCCGTCCTCGTTCCAGATGGAGACGGACTGGCCGTTCTTCACAAAGGACCCGAAGCGCTCTCCCAGGCCGTAGATTCTCTCGCCCACGGACAGGCCCAGCTGCTGACGTATGTAGGCGCCGTCTCCTTTGTCGTAGGCCATGCCTTTCCAGTCTTCCTTGAGGTAGGCCAAATCCCTGGGGGCGCTCCCCGTCAGGAGCTCTCCGTCCCGCTCGTAGCGCATGAACCAGGTCTTCCTGCCGATGATCAGGCTTAAGCTCCCGTTTTTTATGGTGATGGCCTCTTCTGTCTCCTCCACGGCCATGTTCTTTCCGCTGGCAGGGGCAAGCTCAAATTCCGGCCCTCTCTTCACGGTTCCCTTGTGGTGCCAGACCTGGACGCGAATCACCTCCGGCATGGGGGCTGTCACGCGCAGGGTCAGGTTGATTCCGTCTATGGTGTTCCCTCTTCCCCTGACCACGGCTGTGGGCGCGCAGAGCACCACCTCCTCTTCCGCAATCCGGCTGTCATAAATCTGCTGGGGCGAAAAGCTAGCAAAGCCCTCTTTCAACAGCCAGCATCCGTTCTGAAATTTCATTACTCTCTCCTCCTGAATCTATAAATTTGGTTCCATCATCCGTCATGATTTATACTGCTTAACAATTTCAATTGCCGTGAAACCAGACTGCATAACGCTGACTGGTTCAATCGCATGATTACATTAGGCAGCATTCAGCGTTATGCAATATAATGATTTCCGTGATGTTCATTGTTCCCTGTGAATATACTTTCTCAAATCTTTCATTCTTAGCCATATTATTTCCCTCCGAAGCTCCCGGTCTGTTGTTCTGGTTCCATTTATACCTTACTATATTTCACGGCATATTTCAAGGCGTGGAGAGCAGCCGTACCGGCTCTGTCAGTATGATAGTTCCGCTTTCCGAGTCCATTTTCACTCAAAAATCCCATGGTTCGAATCCCATCCACCGACAGAAACCCCAAAAACAGCCGGGCGAAAATCTTTCTGCCCGGCTATTCCTGAGTAAAAGAGCCTTTCAAACATTCTGATTTATATGCCAGACGGAGCGGCGCTCTGGGAAATCCCTTTCACGCCTACTGCACAAGGTCGACTCTCTCTTTTACGATTTCCGTCAGCATCTCCTCTGCCTTTGCCATATTAGCGCTCTCCAGCTCGGATATCATGGAATCGTAGTTGGCGTCAAAGTCGGCTTTGCTTCCGATGACACAGCTGATCAGCTTCGACCACGCGATCTCATCCAGCTGGTTGCCGATCTCGTCGAACTCCACGGGCTTGGTATAGGCCCAGATAGCGGAGTACTTGGGCACTTCGAACTCGCTTGCCTGAGGGAAGATGTCCACCAGCAGCTCCACGCCCCACTTCTCACAGGCGACTTTCTGCTCTTCGTTATAGGAGGCGACCACCACGTCCTTGCTCTGAGGGGTATAGGTGTTCCCTGTAGGATCCTCCACGCCGTTGCCGTAGGTGGGGAAAGGATAGGCATGGAAGCCTACGCCTGTAGTCTTGGCGTAATCCTTGTTGCTGTCCGCCTCCTTGATCTCTTCCTCCGTGCGGTAGCGGTGTCCCTCTTCATCCACGAAGTAGTTCACGTCCTTGATGCCCCAGTTCACCAGCACCTGACCCTCGTCGGAGCAGATGTAGTCCAGATATTTGATGGCGGCTACCGGATCCTTGCAGGCTGTGGTGATGCCCACGCCCTGACCGGTGGTCAGCCCCTGATACATCAGAGAGGGAGCCTTTGTGTCCGCGTCCATGGTCAGGGGAAGACCCGCGTAGGTCTTATCCAGCTTGCCGTCCGCAATCAGAATCTTCTCGCCGTCGCTGTAGTCCCAGTCAGTGTCGAGGAGGGAAAGCACCCGCCCGGAGGCGATCTTCGCGATATAGTCCTCATGAGTCTGGGTAGCGAACTCATGATCCAGGATGCCGTCATTGTACAGCTTGTTCAGCCATTTGAAATACTCGCGCACCTTTTCGGAGCGGAATTTGTAGACAGCATTATAATTCTCGTCAATCAGCCACTGGCCGTTGTCCGGCGCGCCCTCCGCGATATAGCCCGCAGGGTTGCCCAAAGTGATCATCCAGTGCCAGTCCGCGGCGGAGAGGGTCAGTCCGATCATGTCAAGGCCGTCGTCCGTAGTGGGATGGGCCGCCAGATAGTCCCGCAGCATCTGCTCGAATTCCGCGGTGGTCTCGGGAATCTTGTAATCATTCTCTTTCAGGACAGCCCACTGCATCTGCGCGGTTCCGGAATTCTTGTAGACGGTTCCGCCCATGGAGTAGGAGGACAGCTGGTAGATGGCAGGGTCGTCCTGGGAATATTTCAGCTTATCCAGCTCATCCCCGTACATCTTCTTGATGTTGGGGCCGTACTGCTCGATCAGCTCGGTCATGTCGATCAGGGCTCCCGCCTCGATCAGGCTGCCCGCGTCGCCCTTGGCGTAGATCATGTCGGGATAGTTCTGCTCCGCAATCATCAGGGCAACTTTCTGATCCGTGGAGGACACGGGGTAATCGGTCTTCAGCTGTACGCCTGTGGCTTCTGTCAGGGCCTTGGCCACGGGATCCGCCCAGGAGTCCTCGGTGGCGTCTGCATTGTAGAAGGTAAGCTCGATGACTTCGCCGTTTCCGCCTGTCTCACCGGAATTCCCTCCCACCGCCTGGGAGCCTCCGTCTGAACCCCCATTGCCGCATCCGCTGAGCATCCCCGCGGTCAGGGCCGCTGCCAATAGCAATGCTCCGATTCTTCTCTTTTTCATAATCTTATCTCCTTTTCGTTTATTTATATTCGTTTCATAATTTACATTATTAAAATTAATATATGATATTATTTCGATAGTCTGCTTCGATAATTATGCCGACATCTGCTGCAAGGCCGTCCGCCCCCACCCTGCGAAATGACCAGAAAGGCGGTTTCCCGGTCAGTCTTTCACCGCGCCTACCGTCATACCGCCCACGAAATACTTCTGCAGGAACGGATATACGATCAGGATGGGCACTGTGGCGATGACCGTGATGGCCATCCTCACCGACATGGGCGAGACCGCGTTCTGCAAGGTTCCCGCCGGTGCGTGAGGGTCTATCTTGATGGTGGCTTTCTCCATGATCTCATACAGCACATACTGCAGAGTGGGAAGCTCTCTGGCGTACAGGTAGGTATCCATAAAGGAGTTCCACTGCCCCACTGCCACGAACAGGGCCACGGTGGCCAGGGAGGGCGCGCACAGAGGCAGAACGACCCTTGCCCAGATGACGAAATCATTGGCGCCGTCTATCTTAGCCGCCTCCTGTAAGGCTATCGGCAGCCCCTCGATGAAAGAGCGCATGAGGATCACATTGTACACCCAGATGATGCCCGGGATGATGTAGACCAGGAAATTGTTGCTCATGTGCAGGGTTCTGGTCAGCAGCAGATACTCGGGAATCATGCCGCCGCTCACATACATGGTGATGATGAAAAGCATGGTAAAAAGCTTGTTGAAGTAGAAATCTTTCCGGCTGAGCACGTAGGACAGCATAGCCGTACAGATTACGCCCGCCGCCGTTCCGACCAGCGTCCTGATGATTGACATCACGAAAGGGCCGCCCAGGTTGTTCTCCGTGAACACATACACATAATTGCTGACGGAGAACACTCTCGGAATGATGAAGTTCACGTTGCGCATGGTATCCATGGGATCGTTCAGCGAAATCGCCAGCACGTTCAAAAAGGGATACACTGTCATGGCAATGATGAGCACGAATATCACCGCAAGGACGTAGTCGAACGCCTTCTCGCCCTTTGTGCTGCTTTTGATTATATTGATATTAGCCATTTCCCTCACCCCCTAAACCAGCTTACTCTCGCCCAGCATTCCGGCAATCTTGTTGGCGATCAGCAACAGAACAATGCTTACGATGGACTGGAACACGCCGATTGCGGTACCAAGTCCGTAGTTGTTGTTTCCGATGCCTCGGATGTAAGCGAACCAGCTAAGGACCATGGCGTGATCCTGCACGATGCCGTTGCTTAGAAGCATCTGCCGCTCCATCCCTACGTTCAGCGCGCTTCCGATGCTCATGATCAGCAGCACGGTGACGGTGGGCTTGATGCTGGGCAAAGTGATGTGCCAGATGCGCTTGAAGCGGCCGGCCCCGTCCACCTTGGCGGCTTCATACAGGCCCTGGTCGATTCCCGCCATGGCGGAAAGGTAGATGATGGCGTCCCAGCCCATTTCCTTCCAGACATTGATCAGGCAGACCACCACCCAGAACAGCGGCGAGTTGGTGGACATCAGATGGAGCTGTTTCCCCAGCAGAGTGTCTACTGCGCCCCCGTCGTTCAGCAGCATCTTGGCGATGCTGGCGATGATGACCCAGGACACGAAGTGGGGCAGGTAGGACACGGTCTGGGTCACTTTCTTGAACCTCGTGAACCGGATCTCGTTCATCATCAGCGCGAAGAGGATGGCGCAGACGGTTCCCAACAGGATCCCCAGGATGCTGGTGCCTATGGTGTTGATCATGGTCTGTGCGAAGAGTCTGTCCGTGAACGCCTTGGTGAAGTTGCTGAATCCCGCGAACTCTCTCTGCCAGATGGGCTGCGCGAAGGACTTCGGCGTCACATCCTGAAAGGCCATCGTCCACCCCCATAGGGGGATGTACTTGAAGATAATCAGCCAGATGACAAAAGGGACGGACATCAGCAGCAGATATCTTTGCTGCCACATCAGCTTCATGCTGAATTTCTCTTTTTTCATTTTTGTCTTGCTTTTCATGCTTCGGCTACCTCCTTTTTCTAAAAATATTATAAAAAAAGGATGAATTTTCCGATACCCTGAAAATGGGAGTCATTTTCCCCTAAAAATCTTACATTTTCGTGAAATCGAGTAGGGGAACTCTCTTCTCCCCTGCTCGTGCGCCTCCGACGCGCCGCTATGGTGGCATATTCCAAATGTCTGCGACACCTTTGCATCGGCGTGTGCATAAAAAAGCCGCATCGGAAAAATCCGGATCACTTCCGGTCCAGCCCGCCTCTGCCAGCTGCCCTGTATCCGAACCATCCAATGCGGGAATCCGCAATCTGTCCCCGCGCTTCTGCGGCGCGAAATCTGTCTGCTGAAGTTGTCGTCGCTTCATCATTCTAACGGTTTACCGTTTGTTTCCGACCTTTTTCTCTGAAATCTCCTTCTGATATTCCCTGGGGCTGATGCCCACATATTTATTGAATTTCAGATAAAAATAGTCCACATTTTTGTATCCTACCTGTTCCGAGATCTGATAGACCTTCAAATCCGTCTCCTCCAGCAGCCGCTTGGCGTTGGTGATGCGGATCGAGTCCAGGATATTGTTGAAGCTGTCGCCGATTTCCTTTCGGAACACCTTGCCCAGGTAGTTGGCGTTGTAGTTGAACATTTTGGCGAAGCTCTCCAGCTTCATCTCCTGGCCGTAGTTTTTCTCCATATAATAGTACATCCTCTTGATCACGGTGTCAGAGCCGTCCCTGCCGATATTGATGCAGATATCCTGGAGGATCGATGTGTACAGTTCCATCACCAGGTCAAGCTGCCCCGCGTCGCCCAGCTGTTCCAGCTGCCTGGCTATATCGCCGTCACAGGAGCCGTATTTCTTCTCTATGCTGCTGCGGATGGTCATCAGGTTGTAGAGGACCTGCATCTTCACATCCGCTTCTTTCATCAGGTTCCGGATGCAGTATGTCCGGAATTTCTCCACGCCCTCCCGGATTCCCTCCAGGTCGCCTACCTCGGCCAGCATCAGGAAGTATTCGGCGGGCGGGTTCTCCGCTTTCTTCTGCTGCTCCTCGATGGCGCTGATGGAGAGCACGTCCACCCGCCCCAGGAGGAATTCCTGTTCCAGCATGGATCTGGCGAATTTGTAGGAGTAGGACAGCTCGTACCAGTTTGCCACGTTGTTGCCCACGGCGATTACAAGGCCCTCGCCCTCTTTCGTCCGCAGACGCTCATTGCGGGCGGAGAGCATGTTGGCCCAGCTTTTGTGGTCTGTCCCCTGGCTGATCAGCACCATGCGCCCCTCCATGATGGTCTTATACCGGTACAGGGCACTGTCCTTCAGAAAATCCGCCCATTTCCGGGCTTCTTTTTGGGCATCTTTCGAGGCGTCCTCTTTTGCCCCCCCGTCCGTCAAAATGGCCACGCAGAGGATCTCCTCCCGGAAAGAGATTCCATAGTCTTCCATCTGTCTGCTCAGTTCCTCTTTCGTGCCCATACGCAGCAGGAGCTTTCGAAGCAGTTCCTCTCTGGCCGCCTCTTCATCGGCGCTGCGGCGGAGGGTTTCTCTGGCCTGTGCGTCCAGCTCTGTCCTTATCTTCCGGGCACAGAGGACAAGCTCATCCTCGTCCACGGGCTTCAGCAGATATTCTTCCACGCCCAGAGAGATGGCCGCTTTTGCGAATTCAAATTCGGAAAATCCCGTCAATATGATGAAGCGTCCCCCGAATCCTGCCTCTCTGGCGGCGCGGATCAGCTCGATGCCGCTGATTCCGGGCATCTTGATGTCCACCAGGGCCAGGTCCGGGGTCTGTTCCAGGAGTTTTTTCAGCCCGTCCCGACCGTCATGCCCGTCTTCGCACAGTTCGAAGCCCTCTGCCTCCCAGTCAATCAGGTCCCGGATTCCCCATCTGACGATTTCTTCGTCGTCTATTATCATCGCTTTGTACATTGCCTATACCCGCCTTTCTGTATCTGTCCGGCCCATAGTCTCTGCCGCCGGGACAGTCCGCCGCGCTGTTTCTCCATCCCTCCGGCCTGTCCTCCGCAGCCTGCTGTCTGCTCCCTGAGATTTATACTGACGTTCACTAAAGCTTGCCAAGTATCCCGACTCATGAACGAAAGGTTCCAGGACATTGTGGCAAATTTTTTCTCTCGTGAGTATAGTCAGATTCGCTGACAGAACGACCTCTCTACTATCTCTCTGACCCTCCGGTCTATCCTCCGCAGTCTGCTGTCTGCGCCTTAGGACCGGACGAATCCGCCACAAAGGCAGCTTGGACGCCATGTCTCAATCTTTCGGAGCTTTGCCACATTCTGATAGCATGCCGCCTCCATCCTCCGGACTGCCGCTTTCTTTATCCTCGTCCGCCCTGTCCGGGGCTGCTCCGGCAGGGGCTGCTCCCGGCAGAAAGATTTCAACCTTTGTAAATTGATTTTCCCGGCTGTCAATCCTGACGCCGTACTGGTCTCCATATTTCAGGCGCACCCTCTGGTGGACATTAGCCACGCCGATATGTCTTCCCTTTTCGTCGTACCGGTTCAGCCGCTGGCGCAGACTCGCCAGCTTATCCGCCGGAATGCCCAGTCCGTTGTCTTCTATGGATATCACTACGTTTCCGTCTTCTTTCCGGGCGCTGATGCTGATATTCCCCTCCCCTTCCTTGCTCTCCAGGCCGTGGATGATGGAGTTCTCCACGATGGGCTGGAGAACCAGCGGGAGTATCTTGTATTCCATAAGGTCAGGCTCCACATAGATATGGTACCGGATCCGCTCTCCGAACCGGTACTGCTGTATCTTCAGATAGCACTCCACCAGTTCGATTTCTTTCTTAAGGGTGGTGTCCGTCTCGCTGATCTGGATATAGCTGCGCATGATCTTCGCCAGCATCTTGGCGATTTCCTCGATGTCCTTCTGGCCGCTCTTTCGGGCCTTCATGCGGACGGTCTCCAGGGTATTGTAGAGGAAATGGGGATTGATCTGGCTGGCCAGCATCTTGAACTCCGCGTCCTTCTGCTGGATGGTCAGGCGGTCGGCGTGGAGGCGCTCCTGGTAGATCTGCGCCAGGAGCCGCTGAATCTCCCCGATCATGGTTCCCAGGTAGTCGTAGAGGCTGGCGATCTCGTCGCTGCCGCCAATCTCCTCCAGCTCGAAATTGCCCTCCGCGGCCCTGTGCATCTGCACCCGGAACCGTTCCACCCGACTGCCGAAAGAACGGGAGAATACCAGGATGATGCTGACAGACACAAGGACGCTGACCGCGAAGATCAGGATGCTTCGGGCATTCTGCCTGTTCACGCTGCTCAATATGTCCCGGTAGGCCCGGAAGCTGACGATCTGCAGATAGTCCTGGGATTCTATCAGGTCGATGGTCTCACAGGTCATCAGGTACCTCTCCTTGCCCAGATAGATGCTCTTCTGCACCTGGCCGCTGCCGCCGGGAGGCAGAAGCTCTTTTGCATCCTCCAACTGTATCGTATCCGCCATGCCCGTGATGACGGTCTCTCCGTTCAGCAGCACCAGTGTGTCGCAGCTCCGCTCCCGCAGCAGGGTCTCAAACCGCTCCGGCCGGATATATACCGCCAGGACGCCCACTTCCTCCCCTTTTTCTGTCCGGAGCATGCGCATCATGGCCAGGGCGTCGTCATTGACGGAGGGGATGGGGCGATAGCGCCAGACTGCGCCGCCGTTGCGGGATTTCACTGCATTATACCATTCCTCCTGTCTGCGCTCTTTCGTCAGCTTGCCGAAATGGGAGTTCTCCGTCAGCGTGTCGTTCTCCATGTAGATATTCACTCCGCCGATGATTCTGTTATGGTATCTCGTATAGTCCTGAAAGCCGGTATAGTCCTTATAATCGTCCACCATCTCCTGGTAGTCCACGTACTGTTTCCGGGAAATCTCCTCCAGCTTCGGGTCAAAGTAGAAATATTTGGTGACGGTGCTGACCGTGGAGAAAAGCTCCTCAGCCTGGCTGCGGATCATCTCCAGCTCTGTCACTTCCCCGTGCTCCACCTGTTCTATCAGTATCCTGGAAATGCCGTGCACAAGGTACAGCGCGATCAGGATGATCGGGAGGGCCCCGCCCAATATGTACACCAGGAACATCTTATAATGCAGCTTCATGCCCGCCATGCGTTCTATGAGCCTCTTTATCTTCTTCATCACGTCCACCCGTCAGATTTTCTGTTTTTTAAAGTATATCCTATTTTGTCCCGATCCGTCAACCGCTCTGTCTTCGCTTTTCGGGCAAATCAGACAATACAGCCGATAAAGCATTGCTTTTCTGACTGAAAAAGCTCCCCATTTGTCGGGTGTTCTTAGTCCAGATGCCGATATCCTTTTCTGGAAAGACAGAATAAAACATACCGAACTTCATAAAGCTGATTTTATTTCAGACAATGAGTTTTATAATTGTCTGGAGCAGATTCCGTCTATTATTGCATGTCCTGATTATTTAAGCGTACATCCTAAAGATAACAGTATTTCGTTCATAAAAAATTTTTCTTCCCATATTTCCGTAGCCATTCGAGTATCCGCAACAGGAACATTATCCTATCGCACTATGTACCCCATAATGGATGCTCAACTGACAAACTATATCGATAAGGGAAGGGCCTGGATTTGGAAAGGCAAAGCGGAAATTTCTTGACTTTTACCTAAAATAATGTATAATTGAACCATGGGAAAAATAAACTATATTGAATGAAATCTGAGGACGGAACAGGCAGCCGTCACGCCCGATGGGTCTTAAAAGAGATGTGGGATTGCCACCCCACCTGTTTCATTCAGTTCGACAGGCAGATAATTTCGGTTATCTGCCTCTTTTATTCTCTAAAAGAACCGGGAAATTTTAGAAAATATGAAATTACCCATTAACCAATGTCCCGAATCCGGTACTATATAAGTGAAAGCTTTCAAAATACTGCATTTGGCCCTTTTGCCATTTGCGGAGAACTGGCGGGCTTGCCTGGGCAACACACACGAAAAATAAGGAAAGAGGGAATCATTATGGAAAGAGAATTCGGAGAAAAGAGCTACCGTCCGGCAAAATTTGAATTCAGGGCCGTTTTTTTCGGCAGCGCCAACATGGAATATCAGAAACTGTTCAACAGAAAGCTCCCGGGCAATATCCTGGTGAGCGCCTATCACGCTCCCATGACTGTCCACCAACTTGCCGTGGAGCTGGGCGTGGCATCTGTGTACCTGGAGGATGAAATCGCCGTTTTGGAAAGATACAATCTGCTCACGGCTCTGCCCGGCGGCAGATACCAGACACGGCTGATCATATTTACGGAAGAATACATGAATGAATTTTATCGGATGGCGGAACAGGACATTTCCGCAGATGTGAAAAAGACACTCGCAAACATCGCGAAAAAGCTGCCCCGGCTGCGGGAACTGCAGTTCATCGGTTCCGGGCTGGACGACAATTGCCTCCTGTGGGATCTGCTCTTCCAAATGATCAGGGAGGGATGGGCGCTTTCCAAAGCAATGCAGAGAGATATATCCGATACCCATAGCCTTTACAGCAACCTTAACGGCATTTGCTACGGAATCACTTATGATTATCCAGACGACTGTGTATACAATGTCCTTGCCTGTGCCGGATACTGCCCGGTCAGGGACTGTTATGCCGCATCCTATGCGAATTTCGGTATTCTGCCTGACAAAAACCGTTATACTTCCCATATGGAGGAGGTGAATGCCAGCCTGGATGCGATGCTGTCCGGCGAAGTCGATGCGCTTCTCCCCATCTTCACCAAAGAGCAGGAAAACGCCGTTCTGGAAATCCTCCAGGAAGAGGTATCTGCTTTTGCCAGTCTGTATGACGCGCTGTGCGACCGCGCCCGTTCCATGCTACAGGCTCAAGCGCCTGAGAGCGTGAGCGCGCTCATCGACCCTGTAGTGGTCAACGTGCTGTCTCTCCAAACGGTAGGGCTCTTCGGCGTCTGCGCCGTCAGGACAGGGGCCTTGACCATCCCGGAAGATGAACGTCCGCTGGGCGGGATGATTTATGTCACGGAGTGAGATTTGAAATTCAGCAACGGAACCTCTCAGCAACAGAGCTTCTGTCTATGCATGGGGCGCAAGCGGTAGTTGCTGGCTGTGCATGGGGCGCAAGCGGCAGCTGCTGTCTGCCACTTGCGCCCTCTCGCATTTCCATCGGCCAGATTACAGCAGCATTTCTGCATTTTCCTCGCCGCCATAATCCAGAAGATTTCTTTTACTGTTTCCCTCCGGGCAAAAGAAAGAATACTCTCCCGGAGTATTTTCAATAAGGATCCTTCCGCATTGTGGACATTGATATATTTCTTTTAATCGAATGTACTTTTTTCCTATACAGACATTTTTGCGAAATGTCATCATTAAAGATTCTTTTTGGCAACTGTCTGTTTCTATTAGTTCATCAACGAAATCATACATTTTAAACAGCTCTTTATCGGAAACAATATACCCCTTATAGGGCAGATTGTCTGTAATATCGGGCAAGATATTTCCGCATCTGCATATTATTTTTGACATAATCCCTGTCTCCCCGGACTCTGATTCATATGTTTTATGTAAAAATAGATGCCTGAAGCTTGCAATGCGGCACAATAAAATATTTTTCATGTATCCAAAACCAAAAACACATGGTATGATAGAAGATGATAACAAGCTCTATACGATACCTGAAAGGATAATACTATAGCATTGGCACAGATAAGGACTTATACAGAAGAAGACTATTACAATCTGCCGGAGGATGTCCGGGCGGAGCTGTTGAACGGGCAGATTTACTACATGGCTGCGCCGAGCAGAATCCACCAGAAAATACTCAATTTCCTGAATACGGAGATCAACCTCTATATCCGCTCTAAGAAAGGCTCCTGTGAAGTCTATCCAGCCCCTTTTGCTGTCAAGCTGTTTGCGGATGACGACAAGGCTATAGTCGAGCCGGACATCAGTGTGATTTGTGACCTGGACAAGCTGACCGACCGGGGATGCACCGGGGCACCCGACTGGATTATCGAAATCATCTCCCCAGGCACTTCCAGTCATGACTATGTGCGCAAGCTGAATCTATATATGGATGCCGGTGTAAGGGAATACTGGATTGTTGACCCTCTAAAAGCTTCCGTTTATGTGTATCATCTGGAAGAAACAAAATTCGAGACTTCGGCATACACTTTCCGGGACAGAATCAAAGCCAACATCTATGATGATTTATGGATCGACTTTCATGGATTAGAGGGATAGGCAATGCGCCAGATGCATGGCTACATGCAAGACAGGAGAAACCTATGAGTCACAGAGAAAATTTCATTCTTCGGCTCTTTCTTGTATTATTTACTGCGTCCGTGTCGATGACGGTCATCCCCAGCGGAATCGTGACCGCGTATGGGCTCTTTGGGGAAGCAAAGACTTCCGTTGTCACCGAGGAGGGCGAAGAGCGCGCAGAAGAGGTCGGTCATTTAGTCAAAAAGGAGCGTTCTGTCAAACAGGACAATCTTTTCAATATATGGTTTGTGCTTGAAGCCCTCATGCTCTGCCTGATCTACACCGCCTACGGAATCCGGCTGCCTGGCAGGGATACGATTGTGACTTTAAAGGTCAGGATGGACGATTGAATGCTTTCTGCAGACAGAATTTCAAAACAGGAATTTCATAAAGCAGAAAGGAGACAATCTCTATGTTCGAACAGGATTATATCATGCGCCTAATCCAGGAAATGGTGAGGGTGCTTTTAAAGCTGCTGTTTTATATGGATGCAGCCGCGCCTACGGCTGAGTTATGCGACCAGCTGGAGGAAAAGGAGACCCTGGAAAGTCTTCTGGAACTGGTGGATGAGGGGGACATCTGCGTGGCAGAGAACAGAATTTATGAGCTGGTCTATGACGGGAATCCGAATGCCCTGAAAACAGCGCTGCTGTTCTACTCTTACCTAAATGAGAAGCCGGAGGATTTCCTGGCGGAGCACGATTTTTCAAGACAGGAAATCAAAGAGGGGCTGGAGGACATCGTTTCCAGATATGGATGGGGCGGTCTGGCAAGCGTATTTTTGAAAGATTCCTGATAAAATTAAGCCCAGCCCGCCATATAATCAAGTAAATAAATCGGGATTGACAGGAGGCACTGTGCATGAGAAAAATATTAGAAATCCCCCCAATAAATGAAGACGACATAGACAAGGTCTCCAAAATAATTGATATTATCGCAAATAATTTAGACAAGGATTGTACAAACAAATTGAATGAATTACAGAGTCTGACCGGGAAGCCCCATTCCGCTGCAGAATTTGCAGAGTATTGGGGGTGGACTGATTTGGATAGTCTGGCAAGAATTACATTAATGCCAGAACCGCCATGTGTGAGCGATCTGGACAGGTCAGAATTAGAAAGCATCATAGGAATCATAAAGGAATCTTTTCTATCCGGGGAGGACGACAAAGGAGAATATTATATCGAATTACTGCATAAATCCATGTCAGTACCAGATGTAATAAACTACATAATGTCGGGTCAGGACGTGAAAGCTATTGCAGACAAAATATTATCAGCTAAAAATAATGTAATTTATTTATAGAGGAGAGCAGGGAATTGTTTCAGCAATGGAAACACTTTTCCGAAAAAGTAGAAAACAAATCAGGAGAAAACCGCATGCTAATCCGCCCATACGATCCGTCAGATTGCAGAGAACTGACAGAGCTTTTCTACAATACCGTACATCATATCAACGCAAAGGACTACACAAAAGAGCAGCTGGACGCCTGGGCTTCCGGGGAGGTGGATCTGGATAAGTGGAACCAGTCCCTCCAGGAGCACTGCAGCTACGTGGCCGTCGAAGACGGAACGATAACAGGCTTCGGAGATATCGACAAAACAGGATATCTTGACCGGTTGTACGTCCACAAGGATCACCAGGGACAGGGAGTCGCCACCGCCCTCTGCGACGCCCTGGAGAAGACCGCCCCTGGCGACATCACCGTCCACGCCTCCATCACCGCAAGGGCTTTTTTCGAAAAAAGGGGCTACCAGGTCCTGCGGGAGCAACAGGTGGAGCGCAGAGGGATATCCCTGACCAATTTTGTCTGCGTGAAACGCGCCCCGGACACCCCTCAGCTGGAAACCCGCCGCCTGCTGCTGCGGAAGTTCACGGAGCAGGATCTGGCCGCCCTGTTCGCCATTTACAGCGATGTGGAAGCAAATAAGTATCTGCCCTGGTTCCCCCTGAAGACCCCGGAGGAAGCGGCGGCATTATGGAAAGAGCGGTACCAAAGCGCCTGCGCCGGGAACCGCTCCTACCGATACGCAATCTGCCTGAAAGAGGACAATATCCCCATCGGCTACATGAACGTCAGCACGGACGACAGCCACGACTTCGGATATGGGCTGCGGAAAGAATTCTGGCACAGGGGCATCGCCACCGAAGCCGGGAAAGCCCTCATCCAGCGCCTCATAGCGGACGGCTTCCCCTACATCACCGCCACCCACGACATCAACAATCCCCGAAGCGGCCAGGTCATGAGGAACCTGGGCATGCAGTACCGCTATTGCTATGAGGAGCAGTGGCAGCCCAAGGACATCCTGGTCGTTTT
>ERZ808037.1009-NODE-1009-length-21007-cov-13.286097_pt1 | contig 21007 bp, 16 predicted proteins | sample MGYA00380190_ERZ808037 | MGnify/ENA primary metagenome ERZ808037 (study PRJEB31490, sample SAMN06133399) | mouse gut metagenome | isolation source: J9 | host: mice | place: China: Chengdu | collected 2015-05 ... | reverse complement strand
CACACTTTTCACACTTTACAAACATTATCTCAAAAGTCGAGAAAAAAGGAAGTCGACGGGTTATTTACCATGTACGGTGGACAATAGGCTATGGCATACCTAATTGCAATCGTTACAGATTAATTAATGGTATGATGTTGGGGGCAAAAGGCCCCCAACATCATACCATTGAGTTAAATCTATTCTTAAATTCCAAAGTTGCACAATCCCTCAGCGGTAATTTCACACTTTTCCCTTCTGAAGCAGATTTATAAATAGCTAAAACCAGTTCCAAAGCCCTTTTACCCGCGTATGCATCAATAAAAGGCATTCTATCGTTACATATAGCATCTACCATATCCTTATACAATGGAGTATGACCAAATCCATAAACATTTGGCGGGTTCTCATTAAATTTTGTTTTCACCTCCTCAGGATCATCTAAGAAATCTGCAAAATTCCATTCTTCAATCACATTAACAGAGTGTCCGCCTGCTTTCACTGTCCCCTTCTCTCCAAAAAGATAAAGTGTTTCTTCTAGATTTTGTGGAAAAATATCCGTCGTTCCCTCAATAATTCCATAACCTCCATTTGAAAATTTTATTAAGGCAATTCCTAAATCTTCTGCCTCTATATAGGGATGGTTAAGATTATCTGTCATCGCCACTACCTCGTCTATGTCATCTCCCATCATCCACCGAAGTAAATCTATATTATGGATACATTGATTCATCAATGCGCCACCATCCTGTTCCCATGTTCCTCTCCATTTAGCTCTTGAATAATACTCATATCCCCTGTTCCAGCGGATATGTGCAGTTCCATAAAACAGTTTGCCGAAACGCTTTTTGTCTAATGCTTCGCGAATTTTTTGGATGGACTTATTAAACCGATTTTGATGGCAAGCACAAACCTTAATATTTTTTTCTTTTGCTTTTTTTATAATTTTGTCTGCATCCTGTAATGATAACGCCATAGGCTTTTCAATAATAATGTTACATCCTGCATCTATACAGTCTAATGCAATTATTGCATGTTTTCCACTTTCTGTGGCAATCGCAACTAATTCAGGTTTTTCCTTCTCGAGCATTTCCCTATAATCTGTATATTTGTGAATACCTTCATTTAAATCAAATTTGGCTATTTTTTCTTCAATCATTCCACGCTCTATATCACACAACGCTACTATTTCTAAGTTATTCTTTTGGGCTGCTACAATATGATTGGGTGAAATTCTCCCACACCCTATTAATGCATACTTCATTTCACTCTTCTCCTTTACCTTCATCAGATTTTAGTATTAATTTAAAAGTTTCTTCTAAAAGTGCGTTACAAATTTCTGCCACTGCCTCCTGCGTTAAATATGGATGCATTGGTAAGCTTAGAACAGTTTCACAAATTTTTTCTGTTCTTGGACATTCTGCTTTTTCACTATCAGTCCCTACAAAGGCTCCCTGCATATGCATTGGCTTCATATAGTATATCATAGTCGGAATACCTCTTTTTTTTAAATTCTTCTGCAATGAACTACGGTCAATTTCTCGAGGTAATAATATTGTATACTGCGCCCAACTACTCATAAATCCAGTTCTTACTCGAGGCAAAATAAATACACTTCCCTGTAATCTCTCTCCATACCAATCAGCTACTCTATTTACTTGTGAAAGCTCATATTGATAAAAGGCCCTAAATTTTATTTGCAAAATTGCTGCTTGAATGGTATCAAGACGACTATTCATTCCCAAACGTACATTATCGTATTTATCTTCTCCATTTTTCCCATGTATGGAGAGACTCCTTAGCAACTCGCCCCATTCATCATTATCTGTAAAGATTGCCCCCCCATCTCCATAACATCCTAATGGTTTTGCCGGAAAAAAACTCGTTACTGCAATATCCCCAAAGCTACAGGCTTTCCTACCATCAATAGCTCCTCCAAACCCTTGCGCACCATCCTCTAATAAAAGAATACCGTACCTCTTGCATAATTTTTTTATCCTATTATAGTCTGCTGGTTGCCCAAATAAATCAACAGCAATTACTACTTTGGGAATATATTTTCCTTCAAACTTCACCCTTAAAATCTCACGTTCCAAACATTCAGGACTCATATTGAAATATTCATCCACATCTACAAACACGGGTACCGCACCAGTGAGCGCCGGACACTCCCCACTTGAGAAAAAAGTAAAATCCGGCACAAATACCGCATCGCCCTTTCCAATTCCCCAAGCCATTAACGCCAATGTTAACGCGTCTGTACCATTTGCACAAGTAATGCAATGTTTAACTCCTACATATTTTGCAAGTTCCTGCTCCAATTCTTTCACTTGTGCACCCGAAATATAGTGTGCTGTCTGGCACACTTCCACAATAGCATTGTCTATTTCTGTCTTCAATGTCTCATATTGCTTCTTTAAATCTCGGAACTCCATTATTTCTCCTTTCTCTCATAAATTTTTGCTGGATTTCCTATTACTGTCACACCCGGTAAGATAGCTTTTGTGACTGTTGATCCCATGCCAATGACACAATGTTCCCCCACAGATATTCGATTTCGCACACATACATTTATCCCTGCATACGAATTTTCTCCTACATCCACAAATCCTCCTATAATGCCTCCTGCTGTTATCTCCACATTGTCATGTAAATGTGCATCATGTCCGATATGAACCAATGCATCAAGTTTTACATAATCATCTATCAAAGTGTCTCCACATGATCCACATGAAATATTATCATGTACACCAACTTCTACGGAATTTCCAATTTTCACCCTACCCAAGGTTGGAATCCGAAACTTATTTCCATCCTTATCCTCTGCTATTGTAAAACCATAAGCCCCTATAACTGCATATTCATTCGCCAAAAGACTGTCGCCAATAATCGAATTCTTAATAATCGTACCCGCCAGTATGCAGGCATCCTCGCCAATAACAACATCATGTCCAATCAAACATCCCGGTTCAATATATGAGTTTCTCCCTATCGATACGTTCTCCCCTATATAATACCCGCCATCTTTCAATTTATATTTTCTTTTTCTCTCTTTCTCAAGCCTCGATTTAAAGAGTTTACTTACAAATTCAGCATACTCCCTTTGCGGATTATCTGTACATATCAAATAATTATCCTTTTTTATCCGCTCAGGAATAGAAATACCGTTCTCAGCAAAAATCAAACTTTCTCTAACTTTTGAAAGATTTTCTATCATCGGCTCAATTTTTTTTGAAATATACATAACCGTGTTTGACCTAGGTTCCCCTACATATGATGCCCCGATAATTTCATAATGACAATCTGGAATAACCAAGTTTACTTTATAGCTCATATCATTTCTCCTACTTGCATTTATCAAAATTAAGCACATATAATTAATACAATTTAGGTATTTTTTGTATTACGCTAAGTGCCTCTCCCATATCAAGCCCAATCACATCAAAGTACCATTTCATAGATGCGAAACGTGGCGCATTATCCTTAACTACTAATCTTAATGCCTCTTCCCTGGTTAGCATACCTTCACGGATCTGGTTGCTTCTTAAAGTATCATTTTCTGTAAATCCCGCAATAAGATAATAAATATAATTATAAAATGGCGATGTTCCGTCCCCTATCCTCCATGTACTATCAGATTCTGGGCTGATCTCCCAATCATACTTTTCGAGTAAAACCTGATTCACCTCTTTTTCATTCCAAGGAATATAATTAAATAAACGAAAATAATTATGGGGAATCATATAATAGCTAGCAGTGGCACCTATTGTGTCTAGCAAGGAAGAATTAATATATTTTGGATTCAATATATATTGTGCCGCATAATGCCCTGCCATTCTTATTATACTGCTAGCAGCAAGCTGCTCCAGTTCTAACTTTTCTCCCTTTTGGATTAAAACACTGGGTTTTGATCCACAAAACCCCGACTTAAAATGCGTTTTTTCAAATGGATTTGATGCCATTAACACGGTGTTCAGTTTGAAATTCTTACACACTTGATTCGCATAATAAAAATATTGCTTATCACCAGCCATAAAGAGAGGCACCATACCCAGATCAGGTTTTTTTAGCCAAGCCAAAACATTTTTCCGAATATTTTCGCGTTTCTTTTTTAGATCAGCAGATACCAAAATCAATTCAATACCAAGTTCCGAACACATTCTTGATTGGTTCCTTCGCGCAAGATCCGTAACCATTCCCCAATCATAACTAAAGGCTACTGGATGCAACCCAAGCTCCTTAACAAAATAGTGTAATCCGAAACTAGAATCTCTTCCACCGCTAAAGGATACAATACTATCTGTCACCCCCTTTTGCTTTCTTATCGAATCCCCCCACTCTATAAGCGCATTCTTTCCAAGGTAACTCTGTCTTTTATATGTGCGACAATAGTTGCATATCCCTTCCTCATCAAATTCTATAAATGGCATTGTTGCCGGAAGGACACACCGGGAACAACGTTTTATCTTTTGAATAGGTTCTACGTCTATATCAAACTTTTTATACTTTGCCATATCAAAAGACACCATCTTTTTGTTGGCTTGATCAACTCCTTTGTCTAAAATAATTTTTCTTATATTTTCTTTCTTTTCTTCTAATTTCTCTCCATTTTCTTCTTTAAGGGAAAATTTCCTCATCTTTCCTTTAAAAGGGTCAACTTCAATTGCCTCCATGGGATACATTTGTTTTATACTTTCAATTGCAAAATGTTGGTTTAGTGTTGCTTCTTTTTTGATTAATTTCTCCAAAATCATTCTTTCCGATGCAAATACTATAAAAAATTGGTCTCTGCTTATACAATAGTACAAAGAACCATTATTGGTTGCTGCGATCACTCTTCCTGTATCCGCAAATAAATTTAATGTACTTGCCATTCCAGATATGTCTTTGTATATTTTACAAACAGCTTCCTGCGTGTCCATTTCCAACCGATACCGTTCGCAAAGTTCAACAAAGATCTCCGTATCAACCTCATACATCCTTTTTAGTTCAGGATGAGCTTTCCACAATTTATCTGCATTTACAATAATGCCATTATGAACGGTAATCATATTTTCTCTGCTGATAGGCTGATTATTATCAGCTCTTCCCGACGTACCGTTTGTAACCATTCTGGAATGCCCTATAACCGCAATCCCTTCTCTAATTCGACCCCCAGAAAGATTTTTCTCTATAAAGGCATGATATTTCTTGTCTTTCAACATAATTTCTGCCGTCTGTGGCCTTTTAAAAACGTTCAATTCTCTTTGTGACATAACAGCTATTCCAGCAGCATCTTTTCCTCTGACCTCCGATAATAGAAACAACTTTTCTATGATCTTTTCCATACTTTTTCTGTCACAACTTTTTCCATGGGTAATAATTCCCCATATTCCACACATCTTTTATTCCTCCTATTTCTCAGCCATACCCCCAAAAGCCCAAACAGCATTCTGAACTTCCCATCCATAGTGAATTCGCATATATTGACTCAAAACATCATCACCGATCTCTGCCTCGCCGATTCCGCACTCTATCAAAGCTTCATTAACAAACGGTAACAATTTCCCCGTCTCAGTACACTCTTTTAAATACTGAATCACTTTTTCATTTCTCAACTTTGGTTCCATAGTCATCGCATAGATAATTGCCTTTGCATCCATGCTTCTATAAGATATATCAGCAGTATACGTTTGTCCCTCAAAAACAGCATACCATTGATGATCTCCAGTTTCTTCCCAGCCTTTATATGCTTCACCATAAAAATATGGCCATTCACCCTCTTCATCAAAGTCCAAAAACGCAGGATCTGAGAGTAAGTGCTGGATAAGATTGCAAGCAAGCTCATATTCATTCTTTTTAACCCCTTTATGAAATAACTCCCTTACACAAGTAGCTGATATCCAGCCTGACATATAATTATAAGGAGCTGCTACATTATCACATACTAAATTACTTCCTGTAAGGAAATATGGCTCACCTTCATTTACCCCATTCGGGTCATTATCAGCGGCCATTACCAATAATTCTTCTGTTCCTTCGAAGTCGTATGCCAATTGATACAGTTTATCATACATTTTCAGCCTTATAGGTTCTGATGCATATTTTAAATATCTCTCATATGCCTCCAAGATTCTCGCCCCATGTAAAACACTCAAAGTGTCTATTCGGTTTACTGAATATCTACGGCAAGTCAATCCTTTTTCAGATGCAAGAAGCTTATCAAAAACCTGCATTTCGATGTTTAACCTGATATTTACCTTTTCTCTAAATGTTACAAAATCTTTAGTCGCCAAAAATTTATCAAACTCTGGCATCAATAAATCTATCAGACCATTCCAATAATAAACAGCAGACCAAGGAATCCTTCCTTCATAATTGTTACACCCCAACTCATTAATTCCACAGCAAGAAAGCCCACACAATTGCTTTTCTAAGACCATCAGTTTCTCCTGTATAGTAGTAACTTTTTTCAATTTCGGTATACTACCTGTCTCATCTATCATATAGAATTCTCCTGCTTCGCAACGCTCGGCGCAAACATCTGAAGGATCATTTATATTGCGCAATACAAACACGGTATTGTTTTCCTGAGAGCAAAAATAATACTGCCCCTCTTCATTATCCAGAATCTGATATAAAATCCCTTCCAATGGAAATTTATCAATAGAACAGGGCCCACCACTGATTACTCTATAATACACTTCACTACCAAATATCAGCAATTGGCCATTTCCATTATCATTAATTGATGGTTTGCTCACTATCATTTTTATATTCTCATCAATCTCGTTCGCTCCAAAATCAAGATCAACTCTAAAAGCCGTATCGAAAACTCCTCCCTCCGAAATATTAACCCTATACAATTCATGTTTAAAACTTACCACATTGTACGCGACAAAATATAAACTACTTTCTATTCTATTATCATACCACACTGCACTCCGAAACAAAAAATCATTAAATTCTCGGGGCAAATCCATATTTTGTATCTTATCGTCTTGAATTCTAAATAGCGCCATTGATTTTTCAAACATCTCTCTTGCAAAAAGAAAAATACCATTTTCTCCCACATTAACAATCTGTAGTGGAATATAGCCAGAAGGTAATAAGATTTCTGGCTTTCCTCCCACGGCTAAAGCAAAACGTTCCGCCTTCTCATCTACCATTACCTCATAGGCCACTTCCTCTGCTTTTAATGATGTAAAGGGTATAATTCTACCTTTGAACCCTTTCTCACTATTTGTATAAAAGCTTTTTGCCCCCCCCCACACAATTAAAAAAATCAAAAGAATATATATCCAATATTTTTTATCCATTTTCAGTCTCTTCAGTATATTTTTTACGAACATAAATCCAAGTTTCTCCCTCTTCATCTATTATAGTCGCATAATCTGTATTATGAACATATTCTTCCAAGGGAGTATCTTTCCAATAAACATCCCTTAAAGACTCTGTTAGCATTATGACACTAATATTTTCTGCCTCCATTGCCTGATCAAGCTCTTCCAATGTTTCCGCCTCACGGATCAATATCGCATTTTCGGAAAGAAATGTCAATGCCGTGTCATTTAGGTAATAATTAGCATAAAAATTATCGATTAATACTCTACTTCCAGGAAATTTACTTGCACACATACTAACTTGCACATATTCATCCACAATGCAATTTGCAATTTTATAACGCTCTAATGGCTCATACTGCGGCATTCTAAAACATACTACCGCCAAAGGTATTGTTACATAAACACCTAATATTACAGTAATCACCAGTCTTTTCCTGAAAGCTAGCCTGAAACCATTTTCTATAATTTTACTAATACTAGCCGCGACAAATATACCCGAAAAAATATATATCTGAAAAGTATACCTGGCATTCATTACGCACCATTTCGATAATGTAGTATCTGACCATTGTACTATATCCGTTAATAATAGCGAATTCAAAAAAACAACAATCGACATATATCCATATTCTGATATATTTTTCCCCTTTTTTAGCAATATGAAAACTCCAACAATTGATATAACTGCCCCCACAACTGCTGGAACGCTAAGTATACCGCCATCTCTCTTCAAAATCAAAAAAAGCCTCTCCCAATATGTTTCTGTTCCCTGCAAACGATTTTTTGTATATTCTAAAAAGTTAGGCCAATACGCCGTATCCTTCAATAGTGCTGTGGCATCATATCCAGTTCCCATCAAACTTCCTGTCTTTAAAAAGGCCAAAACTATTTGAAAACTTCCTATCAATGCCCCAGTTGCAGTAGCTACATATAAGTTAATTGTTTGTTTACAAAACAACCTTTTTTGATTCAGCAGATAAATTGAAAATGCAATAACGATTGTTACGGCTGTCAGAGCATTAATTGGGTGTCCCATCATTACAAAGCACCCTGTACCAAATGCGATTAATAATCCTTTACAATCCCTTCGTCCTTGTTGAAACTTTTTTTCAACTCCAAGTAAAACAATAGGCAACAGCACTAGCGGAATCAGCCGAAATGCATCTTTACTAGACGCTGTGTAGATATAGGAAAATAAACTAAATGCAAGTGGCAATGCTGTTGAGAGCAACATTATGCCATTGTTGTTTTTAACGATAGCAGATGTACAAGCAGCAATAGCCGCAAATAAATATATATATGTCATTTGAAAAGCCAGCCTTGCTGCAAAATCAACATAGATTCCCATCCCTGCTGTCGGTGTATACATAAGTGCATTTCCCAAATACAAAATCCAGGTGGGATGATGCATTAGAGGCATTAAAGAACCATCCGGTGTCCCATCAAATAAAGTGATAGAGCAAAATCTTAAGTCGTTAACATATCTTAATGCTGCTGAAAGATATTCATTTGCATCTGCACCCACTACCGGAGAATAGGAACTTATACACACTTGGCGCAGTAGGATAAAAATAGTAAGCGAAGATGTTATTACCATCAACACTTGAATTGCCTGATACAAAATTTGAACTCTTTCCTTTTCATGCCCTCCACATAATAACATAAATACAGAGAATAATAAAAATATCATACCTGATATAGATATCACAAACCCCATATCTCGAATCAATGTTTTTCCACTATCCCATAAATATAAATATTCCCAGAACTGTTTTAGAAGGACTATGTATACAAACATTATGCCAATCGGAATTAGCACTTTTAATGCCCCATATCCATTTATAAACACCCTTGAACTTAACTCTAGTCTATTTTTCCTCCCAAATTCCTTTATTCCTGCTTTTTCCACCTCAAAGTTCCATTTAAGAATATATTGCTCGCTTTTTTTTCCCTCTCCGCTCAAAACCGAAATATTAATGCTTTTCCGTTCTCTCCAAAAAATATAAAAACACAAAAGTATAACTGCTAATAAAATTATTCCTCTACTTATCCCCTCTATAAAACTACCACCATAAAATTTATGCAAAGTATTTATTGGAAGAGCAGGATAGACAAATATCATAAACAAGCAACAACACCATATTACAAATAACTCCTTTTTATAAAAAGAAGGAGTTCCAATTTTTAGTATGCAAGCTTTAATATCGGGTAACCATATCTTCCTTCTTAGGCTTGTCACCACGAAAACCACTATATAGACGGACAAGATATACACTATGCGCGGAAGTTTAATCGGAATAAAACTCATTAGCAACATCATACTTCCAATAAAATACGGTGTTAATGAAAACCCAAAAAGAAAACATCCCATTTCTGATATTCGCAGATATTTTTTTAATGATAAAGCCCATATACCGATACTTATACTAATTGATATCGACCCTGCAAGATATATAAAATAACTCACAATCTGTTCATCTATAAGTTGTCTCATATTCCCCTCTTACCTTCTCCTATAGACATATGAGTAGTTTCTTTTTGACAAGAAAATATATAAAAACTGATGCTAAAAAATACGATATTGCTGTCGCAACTGCTGCGCCAATCAACCCGAATAAATAAATTAATACCATATTTAATATCATGTTGCAGGATACTGTTCCTATATTAATCAAAGATTCCTGCATAGGAAATCCCATCTGACTCAATAAATTTCCAAATATGATATATTTTCCGTTCACTGCTATGCTTATACTTATAATTAATAGTGGTATAAGCGCTTCTAGATATTCCATTCTATTCATTAACCAACACAAACCACCAAATCCACATATTATTGCTGTTACACCTGGCAAAGCAAAAACAGCTACATAATGCCCCACTTTGTCCTTTAAATCAGAAAAACTTTCGGCTACATAATTATTACCGTTTAATTTGGCTATATAAGGATTTATATTGCGTCTTACTACTATAAAAAGTTGATAAAATCCTTCTGCAAAAAAAGAGGCAAAGGAATAATAGCCAATCAACCTGTCATCTGCCAAAACCAAGCCTAACGCAATTATATCTGTCTTAGTATTAAATTCAAGAACCATATTTCCCGGCAAAATGCAAAAGCCAAAGCGGATATGTTCTTTAATATATTTCCAAGCTGGTCTCTCTCCGCCAAGCTTGTGTCTGAGTAAATAAACCACCAGACAAATCAATAAAACTGCTTCAGAAAACACAAAACATATTACCAGATGTGCCCCCTCAATATGGCACACTGCTAGCAATAATAATATAAATGCGATTAAGATATAACGCAGTGACTGAAATATCGCATATGCCTTCATACATGACCTGCCATTAAAAAAACCCAGTATAACTTTATTTATGGAGAACAGAAATAATCCTGGAATAACCATTTTTATACCTTCCAAGACTTCACTTCCTATATATCTTTGAAGCCAGAAGACAATTGCATACAATCCTCCTATAACTACCAGTGCTATTATTACAACACAACAAATCCCTGATATGAATATTTGTCCGCAGAGTTTTTTATCATCACTATATTGTGACGAATACTTTGTAACTGAAGCCTGTATACCAAACACAGTTAACTGGCTAAACAAAATATAGTAAGCGTATACCTGATTAAAAACTCCTAAAATTTCTGCATTATAAAAAAGCATTATAATTGTATTAAAGATCAATCCACTTGATGCTAAAAAAACAATGCTTCCATAATTCCAAAGCAAATCTGAAGTAAAGTTATTCTTGTAGTCTTTCATTTTTCCTATTATCTTTGCAAATTTTCGTTATCTCCAACATCCATCCACATAGTGAAAGCCATTGACATGAGTGACACTATCAATAAAGCAATAAATCCCATATATGTACCTACACTAATCGTAAGTCCTGCTCCTAGCCCCCACAAAATCAATGTAAAGAAATATAACACTCCAATTCCTGTTAACAGAGATATAATATGTAATAAGAAAAGTGGATGGAAATCGTTAAAGAAATATTTTTTCCACATCCGTACATAATATCCCTTGATTAATAGCCAGCTCACAGTAGGGATCACTTTTGCTATTTTCATTTTGCTCTGCTCACCAACAGCATAAACCGGTTTAATTGGTATCTCCCTCAATGTACATTTTGCTATATTCAATTTAATCAAAATATCATTAGGCACGCCATAAGTTGGATACAGCGAAAATAACTCCAGACGATTTAACCCCCGAAGTGAAATAGCCGTATAGCCTGTTTGCGTATCTGAAACTCTCCAGTAACCCGACGACATCTTAGTCAATGCTGATAGAACCGAATTTCCAAAACGGCGTTTAGGCGGAATCATTATCTTTGCTGCTTTATGATTCAAACGATTTCCCTTCACATAGTCTATCCCTTCCTCTATAACTGGGCGACAAATGCTTTCCAATTCTCCTGGATCCATCTGTGCATCTCCTGCCATAACAGCAGTGCATTCAATCCCATGATCCCGGCACCACTTGTATCCTACACTCAATGCCTTACCAGCTTTACCATTTATAAGATTGTTAATCAACACAATTCTGTCAGTTGAATTATTATTATATATCTCATGAGGATGATAAAATTTCTCCTCCTCTTTATTCATTTTGGCTACAATAACGTCTGCACGATTAAAAAATCCTTCTTCTACTTCAGTCGGCAACGAGGATATTTCTATCGTGCCATAATCACTCTGTTTTTCAATATAACTTTTCACAATTTTTGCAGTATTATCAAGAGAACAGTCATTTACCACCACTATCCTATCCACAAAATCTGGCATTGTATCAATTACAATTCCAATCTGCGATTCTTCATTATAAGCTGGAACTACTACAGCAACTTTCCTCCCATTTAACATAATTTTATGTCTCCTATCATATTTAATTTTATCTAGCGTCTAAAAAAATTCATACTTTTCTTTTTTTTAACCTCTTCATTGAATGTTTTCTGCATCTGATTTTTTAGTAACTCATAATCGCTTTCAAGTCCTTTACAATATTCAAATTTTTTTAAGTATTCATTCTGCCAAAAATGAATATCATACTCTAAATACTTTATTTCTTTCGACCAATACTGCAACGAAAACAGAAACTCCATTTTCTGTTTTCTACTTTCTTCTTCCGTAAAACTATTAAATACTGCTTTAACCAACCTTTCCCTATGGGTATTTGTGGCAAATTCTTCTCTCGAAGCACGTAACGCATTAATGGCCATCATTTCATAACACTCTTTCCCCAATTTCATTCTGTTTAAAGCATCTGCTATCGTCTCAGGTTTATTATCCGGAATAATATATCCCACATTATATTTTTCTATTATTCTCGAATGCTCTACGGACGGAACAGAAATGACTGGCAATCCAGCTCTAAGATATTCAATAAATTTATTTGTCAAAGCAAGTTGAAGATTAATACACTCTTCCACATCACTAGCATGTATGCCTACATCTCCATCTTCATTTGTTGCCAAAATCACCTTTTCTGTCGACACGGGCTCCAAAAAACGAACCCTATTTTCCAACCGCAATTTGCTTACTAACAACCGCAACTCTTCTTCATACTTTGAGGGTAATAATCTCAAAACCAATTCGGTATCTTCCGTCATAGATATCCCATATATCATATTTGCAATCCCTCTAGATGGATCACAGAATCCATGATAATACAATCGTAACGGTAAGTGCATCTTATGCGCCACTGTTTTTACCTGTAATTCCTGCACACAATTGCTAACCACCACCCCTGGTACTAATAAATGATACGTTAATTTAAGCCATCTCACTGCACTTTCGTTTACAGATATCAGAAAATCGATTTTCTGAATCAACACAGCTTCATAACGTGCCAAAAAATCTCTATATCGTCTTGGGAAGCCCCTCGGAAACATATCACAAGCAATATCATGCACGTCATAAATCAATCGGCTTCCATATTTCTTCTTATGCGCCACTCCACACAATAACGTATCAATATCATTGCAATACACAATGTCTGCCGAAATATCTATAACCTTCTCCGCCCACTGTAAAGAAGTATCCAGAAAACTGATTACCCATCCCATTTCCTGTTCTTTAGATGCCTCTTCCGCAATTCCTTTACGTATTTCATGCCATTTTTCATTTTTCATCAAGTCATCTGAAAACTGATTCACCCCATTTATCACTTCTGATTTGTAATATTCATCTTCTAAAAGCACTGATGCTACTGGCCACAGAATTTCCCAAATCTCTAATCTCCTAGCAATGCTACGCAATTTAGAGGTACATGAATATTCCGAAGGATTCCAATCAAAAAAACTACTTATGACATTTTGTTCTTCTATATGAATTGTATGATCCGGAATTGGGCGCGCTGAAATATAAACATGATCAGCATATTCTGCTATAAGCCTAATATGATTTTTTACCCGAGTATCAAATTGTAAATTATTACCGACCAAAATTAATATATCCATATCTTTCTTCCTTATACATTGCCCAGACATATATATTGTTCTAAAAACCTCTCACAGTACCCTAAATCCACTTCAAATAGATCGGATGCTGTATATGGCGTCTTATATACTACTTTTGCATTAAGAAAAATAGGATTCAAATTAAGCAAGTAAGCTATAGTAGAATACATATAAAAATCATATTCTTCTGGAATTATACAAACTATATCTGTCCCTTCCTGACAGTAAATTATATTAGTTAAGGCTGCACCTGAAGCTCCCACAACACATTTCGCCATATGAAACAAGTTTACTTGTTCTTTATATGATAATTCTTCTGTAAATACAACTTCAAAACCATGTTTTTCAAATAGTCCTCTTACCTTTTCCTCGTTTTTTAGCCGTGTCGAAACAACATTCTTTCGCGAAATAAAGATATTTCTGCTTTTTTCCACATTGTTAAATTGTGCATAATTCCTTATGTTTTCAAGTGCCGACTGCGCTATAACAAAATCACCTGTCCGTATCATATTTCTATCTTTAACATTAATAGGCATCCATGTATTATAAGAAGGATACACTAATCTCCCAATCCTCGCCACCTCTCCATGTCTCAAACTGATTATCTTATGTTGGTAGACATTGCATTGATTAAGCAGTTGAAAATATTGCGGTATTTGTACCATAATTTCATCAACAATTATTGGTAAATATCTATATTTCTCAAAACCGTCAACGTAGCTAAGACGCGAAACTATCTCTATTGTCATATGATAATAATTGTATGAAGCAAAACCCAACAAAAAAATCCCCTCTTCTATATTGTTAGTTATTTTTCTATTCTCTATAATATAATTTTCTCCAACACTTCCAATGACATTCGAAAATTTGATATCTAATCTATTTTCTTTATCATATGCTAACGGATCATACAAACATTGCTTTTCTGCTTTTATTACACTACTTGCTCCAGTTATGCATATGTTATGGAGTTCTGCAATATATACTTCCGGTGAATAATGCCATTCTATCTCTTCTTCCGTCCCTTCAAAAAACTTTGGTTTACAAACAGGTCTTTTCTGCACTGCTTCCATCTTTATATACTTTTCATTATGCTCTAAACAGTATCTTTTTATATCATTAATTCTTATAATACTAATTTTATTGTCTTTGTAAGAATATACCTGAGCAACTTTAGCAATAATATATATGTATTTATTACTTAATATAATCTGCTTCTGTCTTTTTAAAGCTTGTACCATATATAATATAATATTAATTATAATTCTAAAAACCTTATTTCGGCATAACTTTGATACAACCACTTTTATATATGGCAATAACTCAGAAATAAGGTTTTTCTTCTTATTTTTCTTTCTTTCTTTTCGATTTAGAAAAAAACTAAAGCGAATTATCTGGCCAAACACCATTCCTAAACATATTGCTATATATGTCATCTTGTTATCCCCTCAAAATATTTTAAACTCATTTATCGTCTCGATAACAAAATCAATCTGTTCCTGTGTCATCCCATAATACATTGGCAAACTAAGTTCTGTAGAAGATATTTCTTCCGCAAGCGGCAAAGAACCTTTTTCTATACTTAAGTTTTTATATGCTTCCTGGCAATGTATAGCTATTGGATAATGCTTCACAGTCCCAATCCCCCTATCGCTCAAATACTGTTCCAATTCATTCCTACACTTTGTTCGAATTGCAAAAATATGCCATACACATAAATTTTCATTATCTTCTCCTACCGGCAAAATGATAGCAGGATTCCTTATCCCTTTCAAATATTGGTTCGCTATATAATTTCTCGCACTATTCCATTTATCCAGATGCTTTAGCTTTACTCGCAAAAAACCTGCTTGAATTTCATCTAGTCTGGAATTTGTTCCCTGGAGCTTATGGTGGTACTTAATAACGGAACCATAATTACCCAAGATTCTAATTTTTTCAGCCATTTTGCAGTCATTAGTTGTAATAATACCTCCATCACCCAACGCTCCTAGATTCTTCCCCGGATAGAAACTGAAACCGGCCACATCCCCTAGCGATCCTGCCCTTTTCCCCTTATAAACGGCGCCATGCGCCTGAGCCGCGTCTTCGATTAGTTTTAAATGATGTTTATCTGCAACTTCTCTTATTTCATCCATGTCAGCAACTCGGCCATATAAATGTACTGCAATAATCCCTTTCGTCTTAGACGTAATTTTATCTTCAATCCGCCTTGGATCAAGCGTGTAAGTTGAAATTTTAGGTTCTACAAAAACCGGCGTTGCCCCTGTATAAGATACTGCAAGTGCCGTTGCTATAAATGTATTCGATGGTATAATAACTTCATCTCCTCTACCGATTTCCAAAGCCCGTAAAATTAAATATAATGCATCTAGGCCAGTCGCACATCCAACCGCAAATTTTACACCACAATACTCTGCAAATTCCTGTTCAAATTTAGTTAATTCTTCTCCCATAATGAAAATGTTTTTATTATATATTTGAGCAAATTTCTCGTTTATTTCTTGCCGAATTTCATTATGCATATATTCAAATGATACAAATGGTACTTCCATTCTCTTCAGTTTATTTATCATTCTTATTTTCCTCCACGAATTTTAAAAATTCGTTATAATCCCTTATATAATCACTTTCATCATATAGCTCTGATGCCAACACTACTAACACTGCTCCCTCCGTAAAATCATACATCTCACGCCATATGTTATTTCTAAGTAAAATACCTTTACACGGAGAATCTAATATAACATTACACTTTTCTTTACTATCATCCAAAAGTATTCTACAAGAACCATTAACACAAACCAAAATTTGCTCTAAAGATTTATGTGCATGGTATCCTCGCCTTACCCCTTTTAATGTATCAAAAATATAATATACCCGTTTCACCTCAAAAGGGAGCTCCCTTCCCTGTTCAAGAGCTACCAATTGTCCTCTTCCATCCCCATGGCTTTTAAATTTAATCCATTCAATCTTCATTTTTCCCATCCTACTTCTCATAATTTATCTTTTAGCGCATAAACTTCTTATATTCGTCGAGTACTTCTTTGGGATCACCAATCTGCTTTATCTCCCCCTCATGAAGCCACAATATACTGTCGCATAATTCTTCCAGTATATGCATATCATGAGAAACGATTACCACTGTTCTACGTTTATCTGTAATTAATTCCTTTATTCTATTATAACTTCTTACCCTAAATTTTTCATCCCCCACACTCAATACTTCATCAATTAAAACAATTTCTGTTTCTAGTGAAACAGCAACAGAAAATGCCAATTTTGAATACATCCCGCTCGAATAAGTTTTAACTGGGGCATCAATAAACTCTCCGATTTCAGCAAAACTAATGACATCTGATAGCTTACTATTTATTTCCTCCAAACTAAACCCCATTAATAATCCCGAAAGGAAAACATTCTCTCTTCCCGTCAGCTCCGACTTAAATCCCACTCCAAGCGATAATAGTGAAACTCTATTTAAATGCAAATCTATAATTCCTTCGTCTGTAGAAAACACCCCAGCCAAAGCTCGGAGCAAAGTCGATTTTCCGCTTCCATTTTTGCCAACTATCCCCCAGATATGCCCTTCAGGAACACTAAAAGACACAGCTTTTACTGCATATATATATTCTGAACTGGAGACCACATCTCGACGAAATAAATTCTTAATTGATACGCTTTTATGTTTTCTGTACTTTACAGTTATATCCCTTATATCAATTGCATTTTCCATCTCATATTACCTTTACATAATCGTTTTCATTTTTATACAAACTCCGAATTCCCACTATTGATAAAATTATCGCTAACACAAGCCATCCCAGCATTAATTTCAAGTCCGGGATTTGCGAATACATCACAGACTTCCTGACTGATGTCATTAAAAATGCGATTGGATTTATAGTCTCCAGTAATATTCCGTAAGGATATTCCAATCTTGCCTCAAGCGAGTAAAATATTCCCGTAAAAAACATCATCATATTCAACAATATAGATACTACATATGACAAGTCTTCTATATATACCCCCCAATGCATAAAAAAAATGCCAAACGCAAATGTTACCATGAAAAAAATAGTCAGGGAAGGAATCGCATATATTACACAGGCTGAGACGGGTACTTGAAAAAACAATAGCATTACAGCTACTATACCTAAATTTAATAAAAACTTAAATCCATTTATCCCCATTTCAACAAGTAACAGAACAAATTTAGGTACATATATTTTAGAGATTATCGTTTCATTCTGCTTTATCAATGAAACACTTACCATTATACACTTACTAAAAAAAGTCCACATTGCGTTCCCGATAAAAATAAATATTGGAAAGTATTGTTCAGAAGTTTCGAAAATCACGCCAAATATAGCCGTATAAATCAACATATAGCATAATGGCTCTAAAATCCACCAAAACCAGCTTAAATACGAGCTAGCCACCTCTGATTTAAGTCCGGCTCTAATAGCATATATTATATACTGTTTATAATTCTTTATATCTTTAATAAAACTCACTACAGATTCTCCTTCCCCATTAATTCAAATATCTATTTTTAGACAGTCTATCAATAATCGTAAAGACTCCCATAAATATTAGCGCATCTGGGAAAAAAAAGCAACCTTGCAGTTTTATCCTCCAATTATTCGAACCTCTAAAAAAATATTTAAAACTCACCACTCTTCTTGTGAATCCTCCCAATTTATTTCTATTTGGATATTTCAGTTCAACTAATGTCCTGACACTATCTTTGAATAATCTTTCATCTATTTCCCGCCGGTTTGACACTCCTCCCTTTGCATAGAAACAAGTCACCTCGTCTATAAAGGATATTTTTTCATCATTAAATAATATCTTCAAAAAAAAAGGTGCGTCCTCCATTAAGCAATATGCTTCATCAAAACATCCATACTTTCTAAATATTTCTCTCCTAAAAAACGTTCCAATTGTAGCTATATAATTTATCTCCCTACAACACAAATTGAGTAAATCTCTGCTCGATTTACTCATATACTTAACAACCCTTTTGCTAGGTAAAATGATATTACGGTCATCAAGGCACATAATTCTTTTACTTGTGCATACAAGTGTCTTACATATTTCAAAATGGTAATATACCTTTTGCAATACGTCTTCTCTGTAAAAACCGTCTCCACACCCCAACAAACAAATATACTTTCCGTTTCCCCAATTCAATACCGTATTAATATGTTTTACTGTTCCTAAGTTCTTTTTATTAACATTAATTATTATTTTCTCGAATTTTACTTTATACGGTTCTAAAGCTTCTTCTATAATTTGATATTGCTTACTACAATCTTCTATAGAGTGATCATCACTGATAATTAGTTCTATCCTTTCATAATTTTGCTCATAAACAGATTTAATAGTTTTTTTTAATCCCTCTTCATTCCGATAAATAAAAATATATACTGAGAATAAATCTCTATCACTTCTACACATTTTGTCTCTCACTCTATTACAATCTTATTCTACATTTTCTTTTTCCCAGGTATCGTATCCTATTCCCTGCCAAGGCATTCCCCTGTCAAATGTATACTTCCATGGATAAACTTTTTTCCCTGTTATATTATCTATGACTTTATCTGTTTTGCATATAACACGTGCAGGGTTACCAACCACCACCGTAGCCAACTCTACATCTTTAGTTACTATTGCACCTGCTCCCACTAAAGCCTCTTCTCCAATTGTAATTCCAGGTAAAACAATTGATCCCGTTGCAACAACTGCAAACTCCTTTATAGTTACTCCCTGCATCGTTTCTGATGGTGGATTAGGATCATTCGTTAATACAACATATGGATATAGCCAAACATATTTTTTCACCACACTTGCCTGTCCTATGTGAACACTGCTGTGTATATTAACATAATCACCAATTTCGCAATATCCTTGTATATCTGACAACGTACCAACCTTTACATTCCTTCCGATTATACATTTTTCCCTAATAGTAACCCTATGACCCGTCTGAAAATTGTCTCCGATAACATTATCACCATAAATAATTGACTCACTTCTAATCAATGCATTCTTACCTATTTTCAATAAATGATTATCGTTTTTCCCCGTTTCATAAAAATCAGCTAAATATTCCCCTAAAATGCACCTTGCACCAATCTTCCCCCTATTATCTATTAAAACATTATCTCGAATAATCGCTCCATAATCAATATATACATTACAACCAATTTTAACATTATTGCCAATAACACACCCCGCTTCTACGCACGATCCTTCTCCAATTTCTACATTATCCCCCAATATAACATTTTCCCTTAAATCAGCAGACTCTGAAATTTTATTCATCTTACATACCTCACATTCATTAAAAAGTGTTTAAAATAACCAGCTTATCAAGTTAAAATCCACCAACTCTGCTGGTGGTCTGGATAGCCCCTCTTGGGGTATGCTACGTTTCCTCCTAAAGGCGGCCTGACAAACCTTATTCATTTTGTTTCTGGTGGCCGTCTAAAAGCAACTCTTCTTTTTTCTTATTTGGTAGTCCTCCTTCGAGTCGTTCCCTCCTTTATTGTCTTTCGATATACTTTTTTATCATTGTCTCATCTACATTACCAATAGTTTCACAATAGCTACTCTCTTGCCCGGAAACAACGGATGTATCTATCCCTATATACTAGATGCATGTCGGATTTTCCTTTGATCCTTCCCACGGAAAATCTGGCAGAAGCTCCGGCTTTTCAATATCGGCAAGACCATGGAGTTCCGTCTGCGTCGCGATTCTCCCCAGATCTGCTGGGAGAAAGCTGTTTAAGCCAAACGGTAATTTTTAAAATAATCCAATAACATTTTTCCCCCAACAACATTCCTTATACGGTGGTCACCCCAAGCCCCTTTCGGAATGATATAATTGGCACCTACTGGATACATTTATTATAACATAACACTAGGCATAAAGCTAGCATAAACAGATTATACCAGTTCTGAAAGGAAAACTTCCACGGACACAGAACAAGCGTTCTTTCCTCGAATCTCATTTTTTAATCCTGGATATAGGGGTGGTTATCCACAATCCATGGCCGCAAATTCCCTCTCTTTTCTTCTTTTGTGGATAACTTCTCTCGTTTTTTCTCCTTCCCCCTTGCCAGGCATCACCACCTTTGCTATAATCCTGTTTTTGACAGTAGTATGGACAATGAATCGCTGTAACCCCAGTATTTATGCGGGCTACAGCGATTTCGGTT
>ERZ808037.1008-NODE-1008-length-21010-cov-14.268714_pt1 | contig 21010 bp, 15 predicted proteins | sample MGYA00380190_ERZ808037 | MGnify/ENA primary metagenome ERZ808037 (study PRJEB31490, sample SAMN06133399) | mouse gut metagenome | isolation source: J9 | host: mice | place: China: Chengdu | collected 2015-05 ... | reverse complement strand
TCCCCGCCGGACAGCACCTTCACCGGCTTGTTGACCTCCTCCCCGGAGAACAGCATCCGGCCCAGGAAGCCCCGGAGGTACTGCTCCTGGGGATCCTTGGAGAACTGCCGCAGCCACTGCACCAGGTCGTCCTCGCAGTCCTGAAAGTAGGGGGTGTTGTCCTTGGGGAAGTAGGAGAAGGTGGCGGTCTGGCCCCACTTCACCGTGCCCTCGTCGGGCTCCAGCTCCCCGGCCAGGATTTTGAACAGGGCGGTGTGGGCGTTCTCGTTGTCCCCCACGAAGGCGATCTTCTCGTCGTGGCCCACGATGAAGGACACCTTGTCCAGCACCTTCACGCCCCCGATGGTCTTGGACACGTCGGTGACGAACAGGATGTCCTTGCCCACCTCCCGGTCGGGGGTAAAGCCCACGAAGGGGTAGCGCCGGGAGGAGGCGGGCATCTCCTGCACTGTCAGCTTGTCCAGCAGCTTGCGCCGGGCGGTGGCCTGCTTGGACTTGGACTTGTTGGCGGAGAACCGGGAGATGAAGTCCTGGAGCTCCTTGATCTTCTCCTCGTTGCGCTTGTTCTGGTTCTTGACAAGCTGCTGCACCAGCTGGGAGGACTCGTACCAAAAGTCGTAGTTGCCCACGTACATCTTGATCTTGCCGTAGTCGATGTCCACGATGTGGGTGCACACGGTGTTGAGGAAGTGCCGGTCGTGGGACACCACGATGACGGTGCCCTCAAAGTCCAGCAGGAAGTCCTCCAGCCAGTTCACCGCGTCGATGTCCAGGTTGTTGGTGGGCTCGTCCATCATCAGCAGGTCGGGCTCGCCGAACAGGGCCTGGGCCAGCAGCACCTTCACCTTCAGCCGAGGATCCAGCTCCGCCATGATCGTCTCATGGAACTCGGTGCCCACGCCCAGCCCCTGGAGGATCCGGCTGGCATTGCTCTCCGCCTCCCAGCCCCCCAACTCGGCATACTCCTCCTCCAGGTGGCAGGCCCGCAGGCCGTCCTCGTCGGTCATCTCCTCCTTGGCGTAGAGGGCGTCCTTCTCCTTCCCGATGTCATACAGCCGCTGGTTGCCCAGGATCACCGTGTCCATCACGGAATAGGCGTCATAGGCGTTCTGATCCTGCTTCAAAACGGACATACGCACGTTGGGCAGTATGGACACCTCCCCGGAGGTGGAGTCCAGCTCGCCGGAGAGGATCTTCAGGAAGGTGGACTTGCCCGCGCCGTTGGCGCCGATGATGCCGTAGCAGTTGCCCCGGTCAAATTGCAGATCCACGTGGGCGAACAGCGGCGTACCGCTGTAGTTTAAGCTCAAATCGGTGACTGTGATCATGTCTTGCTCCTTTTTGGTTGAAGTAATTTGGTTCCGCTCACTATATCATAATTCGGGGCATAAAACAACCGTTTTCCAAAAAAGAGCCGGGGACAGGCCCACGCCCGTTCCCGGCTTGTGATTTTATTGGTACTCGAAAAACACCAGGGACGCGCTCACAGATACGCTCCCCTCGTCCCGCTCCCCGATGGAGATGCTCACGCTGTCCAGCATACAGCGGTAGGCGCTGTCATGGAGCCGCTGGAGCACCTCCTTGGCCGCCTCATAGCTGCCGCTGGTGTAGCTCAGCATAATCTGCCGCCGGATGATGGGCTCCTCCGTGTCCACCGTGCCGAAGGACAGAGAGTACTCCGGCGTGGACTGGAGGATTCCGTTCAGCTCAAACATCACCGGCTGGAGGTTGTCATAGGGGGCGATGCTCAGCGGGTCGGGGTCGGCGGCGAAGATCTCCTCCAGCTCCCGCTCCATGCGGCGCTTGTCCTCCGCCTGGATCTGAACCACCGCCATCTGATCCTCGCAGGAGGTCTCCTCCTTTTCCAGCCGCTCCAGCTCCGCCGTCATGGGCATATAGTACAGCATCACATAGCCGCCCACCAGCGCCAGCACCAGCAGCAGCCCCAGCAGGATCAGCTCCCGGGCCGTCAGCTGCCGTTTCATTCGCCCTCCCCCTCCTTCTGAAGCTGGATCAGGATGCTGGCCGATACCAGATCCCCGTCCTCCTCCGTGGTGGCCGCCGTGTTCACCGCGGTGCGCTCCACAATGGGAGACTCCTCCAGCCGCCGGACGATCTCCGCCGTCTGGGCCAGGGTCACCCGGCTGAACTGCACCTGCACCGCCCGGCCGTTCACCGCCACGCTGCTCAGCTGGCCGGTGGTGCCGATGGCGTCGTCCAGCAGGGCCAGCACCTCCATGCGGTCGATGAGCTCCCGCTCCTCGTCGGTGGCGGAATACCGCTGGTACTTCTCCTTGACCTCCGAGTAGTCGGACAGCTCCTCCATCATGGCGGCCAGCCGGCCCTCCGCCGCCGCCAGCGACGAGCGCGCCCCGTCCACCTTCACCCACAGGTCATACACCAGCACCTTGGACAGGCCCAGCAGCACCACCGCCACAAACAGCACGTACAGCGCCACCGTGGCCGGCTTGGTGGTGCGGTCGGGCTTGAAGTACAGGTTCATGGTTCGCTTGGTCGGGGCGCCCTTCCGCTTTTTTGCCATATCAAACCCCTCCCATGGCGGCGCCCGCCGCGAAGATGCCGTCCGCCGCCGAGCCGGACGCCCCGGGCAGCAGCGCCCCCGGATCCAGCAGCGGCAGGCCCGCCGTGCCCTCAATGGCCTGGCGCAGGGGCTCCAGCGCCGCGCCGCCCCCCACCAGGTACACCCCGGCCAGATTGCTGGAGCGGTAGGTGAACTGGTAGAAGTTCACCACCTTCAAAATCTCCACCGCCAGCCGCTCGCACACGTCCGCCACCGCCGGCACCGCCAGGGCCGCCTCCTGCCCCGCCATCTTGTAGGTGCCCGCCAGAAAGGCGTCCACCCCCAGCTCCTCCGCCACGGCCAGATCCATGTCCCGGCCGCCGAAGTTCAGCCGCCGGGTGGCCTGCACCCGATCTCCCAGCACCACGGTGATCCGCGTCTGCTGGTGGCCCAGATCCACAATGCAGTACTCCCCCGGCCCCTCCCCGGCGGGCTGGGCCCGGCAAAGCTCGATCAGCGCCATCTCCTGGGGCACCAGCTTCTTCAGCCGCACCCCCGCCTTGGCGAACATCTTGATATACTCCTCCAGCTGCCGCTTGGAGGCCACCGCCGCCATCATGGGCATGGTGCCCTCCTCGTCCCCGTCCACCCGCTGGCACATGGCGTAGTCGCAGTGGTACTGATCCGGCGCGCCCTGGATGAAGTCCGCGAACTCATAGGGCAGGTTCATCAGCAGCTGATCCTGGGTCATCTCCGGCATACTCACCAGGCGGCAGATCACCTGGTTGGCCGGCAGCACCAGCGCCGCCGGCCCGTGGGGCAGCCGCAGTTCCTTCACCGTCTGCTTCAAAAACTGGGAAAATGCGTTGGGCATGGTGATCCCGTTTTCGTCCACCAGCTTCTCCGGCAGGCGCACCGACTCCACCCGGAAGCTGTTCCCCTGCGCCACCGCCGCCTTCATGGAGCTTCCGCCGATGTCGAAGCCCACCTTGATCTTCCCCATGTCCAGTCCTCCCTCATGCCTACCCAAGCAGGCTCAGATACCAGCCCACCAGCGGAGCGCCGAAACACGCCGCCAGCACCGCCGCCGCGGAAAGATAGGGCCCGAAGGGCACCGCCCCCCTCTTACTCCCCAGCACCCCGCCCACGATGCCCAGCAGGCACCCGCCCAGCAGGGTCAGCAGCAGCTCCGGCCAGCTCAGATACAGGGCCAGGGCCAGCAGCAGCTTGATATCGCCGCCGCCCATGGCCTCCTTCTTCATCAGTTTTTCCGCCAGCAGTACAAAGGCCAGCAGCGCCGCCGGCACAAGACAGCTGATCAGCATCCCCTGCACCGTCTCCCACAGGGGCTGCCCCAGCGCAAACAGCCACACGGCCCGGTTGGCCGCCATGGCGATCAGCAGCTTGTCCGGGATGATCCGTTTCGCCGCGTCCGTCAGGGACACCGCCAGCAGCAGCGCCCCCAGGATCAGCCACTGGGCCAGCTCCAGGGACAGGCCAAACCTCACACCGAAGCACACCCAGGCCGCGCCCCCCGCCAGCTCCGCCCACAGGCACTCCGCCGGTATGTCCGCCCCGCAGCGGCGGCACCTTCCCCGGGAAATCAGAAAGCTGACCACCGGGATCAGCTCCGGGGCCGACAGCGTCTCCCCACAGCTGGCGCAGCGGGAGCGCCCCCGGAACATGGCCTCCCCCCGGGCCCAGCGCCACACGGCGCAGTCCAGGAAGCTGCCCAGCGCCGCCCCGGCCACAAAGAGCCAGATGCACAGGTAGATTGTCAGCAGGGCGTCCGGATCCATGGCGGGTCTCCTTCCTGCAATCATCAAAAATCGCGGCAGGGCGTGACCACCGGGCACGCCGCAAATCCGATCAGGCGGCGCGCGGGTTGTCGCGCCCTACATTTTATCATAAAATGTACGGCTTGTACAGGCTTTTTGCCCCCCCGAGGCCCCGCCGTGGGGGGCGGCGGGGCCTGGAGGAACGGCAGGGCGGAACTTTGGCGTCCGCCCTCCAAAGCCCGCCCCCGAGGCGGTGGGCTTTGGAGGGCGCCCGCAGGATGCGGGCATGGCCCTGGGATGACTCCAAAGACATTTACTAAATCCAATTGAGTGCCGTAATCTTCCCGTCGAGATCCATTATAATCTGGATGCCCTTCCCTTGGGGAATTGCTTGCGTCCCGCCAAATCCCCTCGGTTCCTTGGTAGAAGCTCCATAGCCCCAAAATTCCGCATAATCGGCTGTAGCCTGAGTTGTACCTATCATGCCCTGATGGTTGGCAGGATCAATCCAATAATAAAGTCGAAAGTGCTCTTTATCACCTGACAGTCCCGTGCTTCTAATGCTTTCATCATTGGTGGTCAGATACCACGTCACCGCCAGACTTTGCGCGTCCCGCTCGTTGGCCTGATCCACCGCCACCCGGCTGCGTTCCAGTGCGCTGCCCACCATGGGAATGGACACCGCGATCAGGATGGCGATGATGGCCACCACAATCAGCATCTCCACCAGGGTAAAGCCGTTTTGCTTTTTTAACTTACGCATCTCAATTCCCCCTTGTTTTTTTGTTCGCCCACCAAAGCCCGCCCCAGACGCGGTGGGCTTTGGTGGGCGCCCGCGCGGGAGCGCGGGCACGCCCTAATTTTTCTATAAATCCTCAAGGTTCAACTTTAAGAGCATCATAAGTAGCCGCATTGGATGCGGTCTTATTATTTGCAGTATCAAACTTCCAATTTGTTACAACTTTTCCATCACTTGGATCGATCTTAACCTTAAGTGGATCCCCGGGCTTGGTGTCACAAGTGCAGGAAGCTGTAAGTGCATTAGCAGTAGTGCCAGCTGGCTTTAAACTGCCCTGATGAGAATCGGGATCTACACAGTAAACAAACTCCGTGACCTTGCCACCTTTGTTCAAATCATCATTTGTCAGAAGTTCAATATTGGCAAGTGACACAGCATCACGGATATTAGCCTGATCAACACCATGACGAGACCGCTCCAAGGCAGTACCCACCATGGGGATAGACACAGCGATCAAGATCGCGATGATCGCCACCACGATCAGCATCTCGACTAAGGTAAAGCCGCCGTTTTTCCGCAGCTTCTCTTTCAGGTTTTTCATGAAAATCTTCTCCTTTTCTCCGGGCGGCCTGGGCCGCCGCTGCATTTTTTTGGTTCTGCCAACCGGCCGGACTTCTTGTTTCCCTCCCCTCTCCCCTGTGGGGGGTTGCTATTATTTCAGGGCCCGGGTTGGCGCGGGCTCGGAACAGCTTTTTTTACTCACCGCAGGGCGGCGAGGTAAAAAACAGGTTTGTATGGGCCTTCGCTGTCCCGCAGGGCGGGACAGCCGGTGAGGCGTACGCCTCACTCCTTGCCGCATAGATTGGTATCCCACTGGAAAGCGGTGCCGCTTGGGTCTGTCCCGGACAGCCCCGTCTGGGCCCAGCACAGCTGGACGCTGCCGTCCTCCCCCAGCTTGACGTAAAGCCCCAGGCCGCTGTGCCCGTGCTCCCGGCACTGGCCGCCGGCCGTCCCCGCACCGGGGGGCACAGCCAGCGCTCCGCTCTCCGTATCATAGGCGTAGACGACCTCGTTGTGTTCTCCGAAGTCGGCCTTGGCCGCCCCGGTGGTCCACCGGGCGGTGGCCCGGGCTCTGGCCGCCCGCTCGCAGTCCGCGTCGGCCTTGTGCCCCGCGCTGTTCACCGCCCCCATCACCGCCGGGATGCCGATGGCCAGCAGGATCACAATCAGGGCCACCACCGCCAGCAGCTCAATGAGGGTAAAGCCTTGCCGGCTTCGCGCCTTTTCTCTCATGGGCCGTCCCCCCTCAGATGGAATTGTAGAGATTGAACATGGGCAGGTACACCGCGAACAGGATCAGCACCACGAACACCGCCAGACAGACGATGAGGATGGGCTCCAGCAGGGACAGCGCCCGCTCGGTTCGCACGTCCACCTCGTTGTCGTAGTACTCCGCCAGCACGTCCAGGGTGGACTCCAGCGCGCCGGCGCTCTCGCCCACGGCGGTCATCTGGATGAGCATCTGGGGCAGCTCCCGGGAGTTTGCCATGCTGTCCCCCAGGCCCCGGCCCGCCTCCACCCCGGCCACGGTGTCCATCACCTCCCGGGCCATCACCAGGCTGGACATGGAGCGGCTGGACACGGCGATGGCCTGCAAAATGGGCACGCCGGCGGCCAGCATGGCGGACATGGTGTGGGCGAACTGGCTGGCCCCGGCCATGCGGGCGATCTCGCCCAGGACGGGCAGGGACAGCCGCAGGCGGCTGAACAGCATTCCGCCCCTCTCCGTGCGGCTGAACAGCCAGCACGCGGCCACAATGGCCGCCAGCACCGCCGCCACCAGCCCCCCGTATTTGGACGTGAAGTTGGACACGGCGATGAGGGCCACGGTGACGGCGGGCAAATCCGTGCCCATATCCTGGAAGGTGCCGATGAACGCGGGCACGGCCTTGTCCATGATGACGTACACCACCACGATGGCCACCGCGATGACGAAGGCCGGGTAGGTCATGGTGCTGATGGCCTTGGCGTGGGTCTTGGCGGTGCGGTCGTAGTGCCTGGCCATCCGGTCGAAGGCGGAGATCAGGTCGCCGGACTCCTCTCCCGCCCGGATGGTCTCCCGGAAGGTGACGGGCAGCTTGCCTCCCCGCTGGTCGAAGCTGTAGCTCAGGCTCCAGCCGTTGGACACGTCCTCGGACACCTGCCGCAGCAGGCGCTGGAGGGCCTTGTCGTCGCACTGTCCCGCCACCAGATCCACGGTCTGCACCAGGGGCAGGCCCGCCTTGAGGACGATGGCGAACTGCTGGCAGGTAAAGGCCAGGGCCTTGGGGCTGATTTTCCCCATCATGGCGGCGGCGGGCCGCTGGGTGAAGGACTTGGGGATCTCCTTCAGGCTGAGCACGATCTCGCAGTTCTGCCGGATCTGGGCCACCGCCTCCTGGCGGCTGGCGGCCTCCACCACGCCGGATACCTTTTCGCCCCCGGCATAGGCCCCCTCGTATTTATATGTGGGCATGGCGGCGCGCCTCCTTTATACGCTCAACCCGGCGCCGAAGCCCCGGCGCTGGTTCTGGCCGGGCCCTGGGCTTATGCCCATGTCCTTGGCCTGAACCGTGCCCCCCGGCAGGGCCTGCTCGTAGGTTTCCCGGGTAATGGTGCCGGCGTTGAGCAGGTTTTGCAGCGCCCGCTCCATGAGGATGTTGCCGATGGAGCCGGTGGTCTGGATGGAGTTGATGATCTGGGGGGTTTTGCCCTCCCGGATCAGGTTGCGGATGGCGCCGTCGGTTTTCATCACCTCGCAGGCCAGCACCCGGCCCTTGCCGGAGGCCTTGGGCAGCAGCTGCTGGGACAGCACGGCCTTCAGCGTCATGGACAGCTGGAGCCGGATCTGCTGCTGCCGCTCGGCGGGGAACACGTCCACCACGCGGTCGATGGAGTCGGCGGCGGAGTTGGTGTGGACGGTGCCGAACACCAGGTGCCCCGTCTCGGCGGCGGTGAGGGCGGTTTCGATGGTCTCCAGGTCACGCATCTCGCCCACCAGGATCACGTCGGGATCCTCCCGGAGGGCGGCCCGCAGGCCGGCGGCGAAGGAGCGGGTGTCCTTGCCCACCTCCCGCTGGTTGATGACACATTGATCCGGGGTGTAGACGTACTCCACCGGATCCTCCAGGGTGAGGATGTGCTTGGACTGGGTTTTGTTGATCTCGTTGAGGACGGCGGCCAGGGTGGTGGACTTGCCCGACCCGGTCTCCCCGGTGATGAGCACCAGGCCCTGGCTGTAGCCGGGGAACTCCTGCACCGCGCGGGGCAGGCCCAGCTCGGACATATCGGGTATGTGCTCGTTGAGCAGGCGGATGGCGGCGGACCAGTTGCCCTGCTGCCGGAACAGGTTCAGGCGGCAGCGCACCCCGGCCAGGGTCTTGGCCAGGTCGGCCTCGCCCACCTCCACCATGGCGTCGAACTGATCCCCGGCCAGCTCCCGGACGTAGTCCAGGCACTGCCGGGCGGTGAGCCGTTCCCCGTCCATCTCCCGGATGGAGCCGTCCACCCGGTACCGGGGGGTGAGGCCGCACACCAGATGCACATCGGACGCCCGGTCTGCCCGGGCCTTCTCGATCAGCTGCGTTATTGTCACGTCTGTCTCCTCCTCTCAATAGGCCGCTTGTCCACCCAGGACGCGGTGAACCTCCTCGGCGGAGGTGACGCCCTCCAGCACCAGCTGGCGGCTGTCCTCCAGAATGGGCCGGAAGCCGGCCTCCCGCACCGCCTCCTCCAGCTTCGCGATGGAGCGGGAGTGGATGGCGTGGCGGATGCCGGGGGTCATGGTGAGAATCTCAAACACGCCGGTGCGCCCCCGGTAGCCGGTGTTGAAGCATTCGCCGCAGCCCGTGCCCCGGTAGAACTGAATGGGCTCCGAGGCGTCCTCCAGCCCCATGAGGGCCAGCTCCTCCTGGGTGGGGGTGTACGCCTTGCGGCAGTGGGGGCACACCTTCCGCACCAGCCGCTGGGACACAATTCCCTTCACCGCCCCGGCGATGAGGTAGGGCTCCACGCCGATGTCCAGCAGACGGTCGATGGAGGACACGGCGTTGTTGGTGTGTACCGTGGACAGCACCAGGTGGCCCGTCATGGCGGCCCGCATGGCGATCTCGGCGGTCTCGCCGTCCCGGATCTCGCCCACGGCGATGATATCCGGATCCTGCCGCAGCACGGAGCGCAGCACGCTGGCAAAGGTCAGCCCGGTCTTTTCGTTGATCTGCACCTGACAGACCCCGTCGATGTGGTACTCCACCGGATCCTCCAGGGACACCAGGTTCACTTCCTCGCTTTTCAGCCGCTGGATGATGGCGTACAGGGTGGAGGTCTTGCCCGAGCCGGTGGGCCCCACCATGAGGATCACGCCCTCGGTGGCGTTGTCCAGCAGCTGGAGGAATCGCTCCCGGTTGTCCCCCCGCAGGCCGATGCCGTCCAGGCTGGCCAGCTCCTCCGCCTTACGCAGCAGACGCACCACCACCTTTTCCCCGTGGGTGGTGGGCAGGGTGGAGATACGCAGATCCATCGTCTCCTGGTGGACGGTGACGTTGGCCCGGCCGTCCTGGGGGATCTGATGCTGGGCGATATCCATCCGGGCCATGATCTTCATCCGGGAGATCACGGAGTTCTGCAACGCCTGGGGCACCTGGATGATGGTGCGAAGGGCCCCGTCGATCCGCATCCGGATCTTCATGTGATCCTCGCCGGGCTCCATGTGGATGTCGCTGGCCCGCTCGGTGTAGGCCCGGTCAATGATGGAATTCACCAGGCGGATGGCGGGGGCGGCGTCCGTCTCCTCCTCGTCCACCGTCACGTTCTGACTTACGGCGGAGGTCAGGGCGGTGGCGCCGTACTGCCCGCCGATGAGATCCCGCTGCATCTCTTCAATGGCCCGCATGGCCCCTTGGTTGCTGTACAGGTTCTGCACCGCCCGCTCCACGGCAGCGGCGGTGGCGATCAGCGGGATCACCCGCCGGCGGGTGATGGCCCGCACCTCCTCCACCGCCACGAAGTTCAGCGGGTCGGCCATGGCCAGATGCACGTCCGTGCGGGTGGCCTTCACCGGCACCACCATGTGCTTCTTGGCCACGTTCTTGGGCAGGATCTGGGCCATCTCCGACGGGATGGACAGGGAGTTCAGGTCTATGTACTCCACGCCCAGCTGGTTCATCAGCGTGTCGATGAGCTGCTTTTCCGTGATAAAGCCGTGGGTCTGCAGCACCGTGCCCAGCCGCTCGCCGCTGCCCGCCTGGAGCGCCAGCGCCTCCTTGAGCTGCTCCTCCGTGATGGCGCCGCTCTCAATCAGCATATCGCCCAGCCGGTTATATTTCATTGCCATCGCTCGGCCCCCTCTATGGTGTGGTTTGTGGGTTCAGACACCGGACGGTAAAGTGCGCCCTGGCGGACAGATCCCCCTCCGCCTGCTTCACCGTCAGATCCACGGTGAACAGGCCGTCCTCATACGTGATCACGAAGCCCGGATCCCCCTCGTCATTTTTTTCCGGGATGATGTAGGCCCCGTTGCCGTAGACCCCGCTGGGCAATATCCGGTAGTCGTTGGCATAAAGCTGCCTATCCTCTTCTTTCGTTCCAATCACAGTAGTCGCGTTGGTGTTTTCCATATTGTAGCGTTCGCTGTGATAGTGCGCCAGCTTATTCCCTGCCTCTGTCTCCACCCGCTGGGCGTAGCGCAGCTCGTCCGCCAGAGCGTTGCTGAGGGAAGCCGCCAGCAGCTCCAGTTCCGACTGGGCGGTGAGATCCCGGTAGCTTCGCATGGCCAGGTGGAGCCCCGTGTTGATCAGCAGTCCCAGCATCACCAGAATAGCCACCGCGCACAGCATCTCCACCAGGGTAAAGCCCCGGCTGTCCTTCCATTTACGAGCCAACGGGATCCGCCTCCTTTTTCCACTGGTAGGAGTACATCTCCCCGCCGCCGTATATGAAGATCTCAGGAGAGATTTCCTGGGCGGTTCCCGCCTGATCCGTTCCCTCCACCTTCACGGTGCCTTCCTCCGCCGATCCCGTTCTGCCCTCCGCCGCGGACAGATACTCATAGTACGCCTCATCCGCCGCCCGGGTCTCCTTGCCCATCTCCACCGCCGCCGTACAGCAGGTGAACAGCACCGCCACCGACAGGGCCGCGATCAGGATGGAGGCCAGCATCTCCACCAGGGTCTCGCCCCGGTTATCGTTCAGCTTGCGGCCTGTCATGTCGGCTCCTCCCTGGTGATCTGGCTCAGCGACCACTCAATGGGGTCGCAGGTGAACGGTCCTCCGCTGCCGGGCTGTTTCGGCTTGGGCGGAGTACAGCCCGTTTTCAGTGTCAGGCCAGCATACATGGAATACTCGCCCAGCGATGCGGCAAGCTGGAAGCTGTAGTCGTTCATCAGTGTCACCGTTACCTCCACCGGCGTGTCGTTCAGCCCTGGCTTGCCGGGCTGTTCCGTGACGGTGAGGGTCAGTTCATGGAGCGCCCCTGGCGGTGTGATATCACCGGGTTCTTTCAACCGGGTGACGATCAGTTGATCGGGCGCACTGACGCCAGACACATTAAAGTCCTGGGCGAACAGCCAGTCCAATTCTTTCAGCAGCGGCAGGACACAACTGCCCCCCTGGGATAATTTCCCGGTATACACACCCTCAGTCTGTATATAGGTATGTATTGTATAGCTATAACCGGCCTCTATCACCTTACCCTCTCCATCTGTTTTTGGAGGTACGATGATTCTTTTACTTTCATATTCGTACTTCGCCGTGTACTCCGCCGCCGTCAGCTCGTCGCACACCAGCTGCATGGCCGAGGACAGCGTCAGGTACTTCTGCTGCTCTTCCCGGCCGCTGCGGCTCTTTCCGGCGTTGGACGCCGCCGCCATCAGCACCGACGCCCCCACCATCGCGCACAGCAGGAAGAACAGCAGGGCCAGAAGGATGGACGCCCCACTCTCGCTGCGTAGCTTTTCCCGTATTGGTTCCATGGGACGTCCTCCCTTCCCTGTTCCGGGCCGGCTATTGCTCCGGCGCCGTTCCGCCCTTCCCCGCCCCGGCCTCTTCCTCCGGGACGGGGTCTGTTTTTTTCTCCGCCCCCTCCGGCAGCCTCGCTTCCTGGGATGCCTCCGGCTCCGGTGCGGCGTTCCCCGCGGTGTTCTGATCTTCCGTCTGATCCGTTCCCGTCCCGTCGCCCTCCGGCGTCACGGGATCGGTCTTCGGAATGGTCACGGTCATGGGGACAATTTGGGTAATGGGCCGCTCGCCCACTCCGGCGTCGCTCCGCCTCAGCTCCAGCGTCAGCGTCAGCGTTACCTCGGCGCCCGGGGCGTAGTTCTTCAGCAGCACGGCGTTGTCCACCCATACCGCCACGGGATCTGCCGGGTCAACGGGATCCCCCGCTTCGGCCTTGGTCAGCTCTGTCCCGCCCACCACAACCTTTGTCACAATGGTATCCACCCCGTTTTCCTCCACCACGGGCAGTTCGATCCGCGTGACCCCATCCTCGTCCGTCTCCGGCTCCGGCAGGGGCTTCATCTGCACCGACAGCGTGCTGATCTCGGCCTCGATCTCCGTTTCCTGGTAGGTGTAGGACACACTGACCGGCAAGGCCTCCGGTTCCTGCCCGATCTTCTCCGGGTCGTTCACCGCCGTCAGTTCAAGGTAATAGTACTCGTCCGTGTCATCCTTCTTCAGTTCCGCCTCGCTCAGCAGTTCCTCGGGCCGTTTGCACTGGCTCTTGCCCAGATTGATCTTCACCTCCGCCAGCTTTTCCTCTGTCAGCTCGTTCCCTTCATCGTCGCACAGCACCAGCGGCGCCTTGATCAGGGCACCCGGGAACACGTAGATGGGCGAAATCCTGGTCTTGACCCGCAGCGGCGCGGTCACCTGAACCGTAATGGACATCCTGTATTCCTCGCCGCCCTGCTTATACACCACCGTCACTTCCGTCTGGCCCGGCTTAAGGCCTTTTACGGTCAGCTTGCAGCTTCTGTTGGTGTCGGTGAACTCCTTAGCATCTTCCGCATCGCCCAAGTATGCCTTCATGACGGGCGTTTCCCCTTCTGCCGGGGTCTTCTCCTCAAGCGTCCAGATACCGCCCCTGGGCACACCCGCGCTCAGCGTCAGCAGCTCCCGCTCCGTGTCCTTGTTCTCCTGCATCAGATCCAGGCGGATGGGCGCGCCGCCGTTGTCCCGCTCGATGCCGTTCAGCGGCCAGTCGCCGTAGTGGACGTGGATGCTCCCGCCCTCCCGGGTCAGGATGGTGGGGAAGGGGTAGTTCAGGCCCTGGAGCCTGGCCGCCGCGTTGTAGCTGTACTTGCCGGGGATGGCGAAGCCCTTCTCGGTGTCGGTGACGGGGTAGAAGTCACCCAGTCTGTTCAGCACAGCTCCGGTTCCATTGCTCACCTTCAGCTGGTTGTAGGTGACGGCCATCAGGTTGTTCCAGCCATTGACCGGCAGTGTGGTGGGATCCTTCGTCAGGCCAGTCACCGGATTCCCGCTGATGCCTGTCGCCCAGCCTCTGAACGTGACCCACTTGCTGTCATCTGTGGGGCCGTCGCTCTTAAACGTAAATATGGGCATACAGCTTGAGGCCTTATCCACGTACAGGCACGGATAGTCCGTCCCATCAATCTTGATTGTCAAAGAATTCTTAGGACTGTGGTAGGTATAGCCATTATCATTGGCTTTATAACTAATCAAAAAATCCTTTTCCACATCATTGGAGGTGAGGGAGATTCTGCGCTCAACAAAAGGTCCTCCGTTCGCATCCGGGCCGCCTATTCTCAGGGGCTTGTTGTCCGCCCGTAGCACAACCGTTTGTATGGAATCCCTGTCCAGAGCCAAGTCTGTTTCCAGCTTGAACGTTCCACCGTTTCCATCATCATAGGGCATCGTAGTCGTAACCCCAGACAGATTATTTTTCATGACCTCGCTTTTCAGATAGTAGCAGTTCTTGGCCGTATAACTGCTGTTGCCATCTCCCTGCCCGCCTATGGCATACAAGGCCCTGATATGTGTATTGACCGCCGCTCCATTCGCTGTGGGGTTCGAACTCGACGCCATGCTCCCCTTTGTTGTATAAACCACCGTATTTTCACTGGGCAGTTCAACATAGGAATAGCAATTCGTCAATTCCATGCGCCCCCCTCCACTGTTGGAGCCTCCCCCAATTGTAACGCCAACGCCATTAACCGTTAAGGGTCTGAAGTAACCACCGCCGACAATTCCCCCGAAGAAGAGGCCGTTTTGTTTCTTTACAATCACGCCACCCGTAACGTCAATGCTTCCGCCGGCATAGCAGTTTGTAATCTTGTTCTGGCACACGCCGGTCAGTCCGCCCGCACGGAGGTTGTCATTGCCAAAGGTGCTTACAGCGTCGCCCTTGAGGATCTCGATGTTGGTCACGGCGGCGCACTTGTTCAGCTCCATATCCGATGCGCCCAGAAGCCCGCCGATTGTGCTGCCCCCCTCCGCATCATTGGTGCTCCCCTTGTCCCGCCTGTTGTAGGTCTTGTACTCAATGGTATACCCCGAGGCAGAGCAGTTTTCCACCGCGCTGCCCTTATATCCGGCCGTACCTTGCCTGGCCGACGCAATGCCTGCCAGGGTTCCCATGGAATACCACGCGCTGTCCATTGTGCTGGCATTAAATTGGTTGGTGATCTTCCCCTGTCCATCCGAACTGTAGAGCACGATATTTTTCAGCGAACCGTTGAACACCACCCCGAACAGACCCGCAACAGAGGAGGTCTGCCCCTGGATGTTGACGTTTTCGATTACATAATCGTCCCCGTCAAAGGAGCCGCCGAACCATCCATACAGGCTTCCAAAGCCGCCGGTGTTCGCACGAGCATAATACTCCGCGATGGGCGTGTAGATCCCGCTGTTCCCGTGGATATCGTGGGTCTGCTTCCAAACATAGCTTCTGATCTGCCCTCCATAGGACAAATAGGGGAAGTTCTTATTGTTACTACTTCCGTCTATCACCGTCTTGGTGTCCCGGTTCGTACTGTTCCAGTTGATGGCGGACAGCTGGCCCATGGCCCGCACCTCGTAGGGGTTGCTTTCCTCCGTCCCCGGCGAGACGGCAATCTCGCCTTCGGGCTTCTCCCATTTATCTGGCAGCGTATCCACCGCCAGCGCGTCCGCGAAGTGGGGGTTGATCTCAAAGGTGACCTTTACAGTTTCCTCCTTCAGCGTCACCGTGCCGTTGGGCGTCTTCTCCTTTCCGTCCTCGTCCTTCACCCCGGTGGCGTACAGGCCCGCCCGGGCGCCGGTGTTCCCATTCACGTTGGGATTCGGGTTGGGCACGAAGCTGTGGTAGGATTGGAACGCATAGCCCGGCATCAGCTCCGCCAGCTTTTCGTCCACTGTCTCATCGGACGGCTGATCCGTCCACTTCGCGCCCTCCGCACCGTTTTCCGTATAGGAGAGCCCTTCCGCAGAAAACTCCGTCTCGATGGGGTTCTTCTCCCCTTCCTCCGAAGCCTCACAGTACCAGCCATACCCGTAATCCGTCACCACGCCGCCATCGCTGCGGGCGTTAGACAGGGTGGAGATCTTCTCCACCGTGCTCTTGTCGGGATCCACCTTCAGCATACTCACGCCGTAGACCTGGCGGGTTTTGTCCACCCCGGAGGCCGCCGGCAGCTCCAGCTTCTCCCAGTAGTACACCCCCATATTGCCCAGATCCAGCTCCTCGGGCCACTGGCCGTAGTGGACGGCATCGCCCTTTCGGTCTTTCACGCCCGTGGGCAGGGGGAACCGGGGGGATGTCTCCCCCTCCTTCTTGGGCGGGTTGCCGTTCACGGCCCGTACGCCCCGTTCCATACCCTTGTTCACCAGTACCGGTTCTTTCTCGCCCTCGGCCGGCTCGCCGCCGCACATCAGCTGATAGGAGACAGGGGTCGCCCTCTCCGCTCCGGTGGCGTAGGTGCCGTTGTAGGGCTCTCCCCGATAGGTGAAGTTGCCCCTGTCCACAAAGTAGTTGTCCCTCTGGGTGCCCAGCCGCTCGCCGCAGAAGCCGTAGACCTCCGCGCCGGTGCCGCTGGACTCCAGCCGCGCCGCCGCGTAGCTGCCCTCAATGTATCCGGTGTTATAGCCCACGAAGCCGCACACCCGCACCATGGATCCCTCAACCACCTTGCCGCTTATGTAGCCCACGGCATAGGAGGTGAAGATGCCGCTTCCGCCGGTGCCGGCATTGCGTCCCACCAGCCCGCCGGTGTATACATTGGAGTAATCGTCCCCGCTGGCGCTCAGGCCGGCCACCTCGGCGGCGCAGCTTCGGATGGTGCCCTCATTGAGCCCCACCAGACCGCCCACATGGGCCGCCCCCTTGTTGTGAACCGCGATCTCCAGCTTCGCCCCGGCCACGGCGCAGTTCCGAATGGTGCCGCTGTTCCCGCCGGCCAGCCCACCCAGATACAGGCTCCCGCCGCCCCGTTCCGCGGCGACAGGCTGCTCCGGATCCATGAGGTAGACGATGTCCTGCAGCGTACCCACGGACAGGCCGAACAGGCCGGCGTACTGCACCCCAGCCGTTTGGAACTTCACGCCCGCAATGGTATGGCAGCCGCCATGGTAAACGCCGTTGAAGGAGGCCCCGAATCTGCCGATGGGCTCCTGGATCCGCGGATCCGTTTTGTCGTCCCCGGCTGCCCAATCATACCCCTTGTAGGCCGTATAGTCCAGATCCAACTCCTGCCGGAAGGTATGACTCCGCCCCTCCGTTGTGTGGTAGTAGGCCGCGAACTGGCTCAGCGCCCGCAGGTGCCGGGGGGTACGCACATAGGCCTGCACCCATCTGCCCATGCTGGCGATGGACGCTTCCAGATCAGACTCCGTCATGCCCTCGGGCATGGCCGCCATCGCCTTGGCAAAGTGGGGGCTGTAGACGTACACCGCCTCCTCGCTGGCAGCGCCGCTGACAATCCGGAATTTAACCGTCTGGTAGAAATGTTCGGAGGCGTAGCTGCTGTTCACCGCCTCATCGGGCAGCGGGGCCAGGTAGTAGGTCACGCCCCCGGTTTCCGCCGGATCCACTGCGTAAATATTGGTAGTCCCGTTCCTTCTATATGTGTAAGATATGGCCTGCGGCGTTGTCGGCATAGCTCCATCCTTATTCGGATAGGCAAACGCAATCTGAATCGTGAATTCAGTGATCGTCCCACCATCCTTGGTAATTTTGATATTGAGCCCCTCCAGATCCTCCTCCCGGAACGCCACGGCATAGCCGTCCAGAGGAACCGTGTAGTTCCCCTTTACCTCCGTATCCTTCTTCAGGCTGTCCACGCCGTCAGTGAAAAAGCCATATTCTGCCGTCCCGCCCCCGACTTTCTGGTACTTCTCGAAGTACGCCAGGGCGGGCTTGACAAATTCGGCATTCCAGTCCCCGTAATGGGGCAGGTCTTTCAAACCGGGGAAGGGGTACGCATTCAGGGCCGTCAGCAGGCTGTAGGGGTGGCTGTCGCTCTGCTTCCACGCAAAGTTATCTCCCATGCTGGTGAGGAAGGTCTGTTCGCTCATGTATTTGAAGGTCTTTCCGTACTTATCCACGTTCAAATAATAGCAGCGGGTAGTATCGTTGTGGACCACGCCCTCCGCCAGCGGAATGATCGTAACATTTTCCGTATTCTTATAGTGCATGGCGGAATATACGTTTCGCGCCGTCACCGTTACGCCTGTGACTACCTTTCCCTTGTTGCACAACCCGGCGGCGTTTTCCGTCGCGTTATTGATGAACCCGGCGGCGTAGACATTTGTAAAGTCAACCGTACCATCGGCAGCCCCGACCAGCCCCGCCACAGTCCCCGCGGTCAGGTAGCAGTCCGCATAGGAGCGTTCCACGGTCACAGTGTCTTCCGCCAAGCCCACCAGGCCGCCCGCAGTATTCGTGCCCTTCACCAGCGTGGCCGCCAGACAGTTTTTAATTGTCCCGCCGTCCAGCCGGCCCACCAGCCCGCCGGCGCTGCTGCCGGTGATCTGATAGTGGTTATCCTCCAGTCCGGCCTCAGAGATGGACGCCTTCAGCTCCTCCAGCGCCTCGCCCTCCCAGTAGATCCAACAGCCATTGAATTCGGTACTCTCAGCTATTCCCACCAACGCCCCGGCAGGTACGCCGCCCGTCTTTACGCTGGTATTGATCAGTCGGACATTCCGGAACTCCATGCCGGACCGCACGGTGGCAAACAGTCCGCCGCTTTTACCACTTGCGCTCTTCTGCGTCACCTTCAGCCCCTTGATAAAGTGCACGGAAACCTCAGCCCCCTCGTTGGCCGCGTGGGAGCCGCAATAGGACTTCAATTTATCGTTTTCGATGGGCTCAAACTCATACCCGGCGAACATACTGGCGCCGCAGTCGATATCGCCGGTCTGCACCGCCGCCGTCTTGCCCTCTACCTCGGAAAAATCGTGATCCAGATTTTGCAGGTGCCGCAGGTTTTCGACATAGGCGGTCTCCTCGCCGCTCCCGTCCGCGAACAGACTGTTGCGGGGCGCGCTCACCACATCGGGGCTGGCCACCGTTGTGCTCCTGATCCTGGCCGTCACCGTAAAGTTCTCGCCTATCGGGCCGGGATTTCCCGTGAACGCGCCCACGCCCGCCTGAAACAGCTCTTGAAACCGCGGCCCGTCTTTCTCCAGCGTGTCCAGCACCCATTCGCGGGTGTGCGTGACGGTGTTTTGGAACGGGTTCGTGACCTCGCTATCCTTCCTCAGCCATTTGGCCTGGGTCAGCTGATCCAGCCTGACCTCGCACCCGCCATAGTCCAGCGTCACCTCGGCGGTGCGGGGTTCCCCCGCCGGCCTGCTGTAGGTGAGCCGCACGGTCAGCTCCTCCCCGTTGATCACCTCAAGCAGGGGCGCTTTCAGCGAGTTGGCTCCGCCGTTTTCCGCCGCCGCGCCGCCATAATAACCGAACATCTTTTTCTCATCCAGCCGCTTCTGCCGGGAGGAGCCCTTCCACGCCCGGTAGAACGTCTCGAAGTTCGCGGCATCCTCCCAGGCGTCGCTCTCCTCCGCGTAGAACACGTCGGTCACGCTTCCCAGGCCGGACTGCGTCCCATCCTCGTCTTTTTTGATCTCGTACACCACGTAGAAGCAGCCCCCGCGGAGGGCCGGATCGATGGTTCCCTGGGGCAGCAGCTCTGCCAGCACGTCCTCATTGCCGCCCCCGGCCGTGCCGTTGTAGTAGATGTACCGGGCCTGTGCGGTCTGCTGGGCCGCTCCGCCCGCCGCCAGAGGGGTGGCGCCCCGCTCCTCCGCCGGGAGGGCCATGGTTCCACCCTCTACCTTCTCCACCAGCTTGTCCAGCCGGCCGCCGGCGGACAGCAGCACCGCCCGGTTTTCCGCCGCCAGGTAGATCTCCCGGGCGCTGTTGTCCAGCTCGGTGATCCGCAGCCAGCGGACGTAGTGCACCACGGCCACCATGCCGATCGCCAGCAGGATCACCACGATGGCCGTCACCGCCAGCATCTCCACCAGCGTAAATCCGCTGTTCCGTTTTTCTCTTGCTTTGAACTTCATCGCCATACTCCTTACCTATGACAACGCGGGGCTTGCACATCAAAAGGCAAAGGGAGTAAATGTTTATTTATTCCCTATCCTCCTATCTTATGCTGATCCATCCATTTTTGCAATCCTCTTTTTGCACCAAAGTGGCCGGCGGGGAATAGGGGGATTTCTACATCCTGCCGACATCGCCTGTGCCAGCCCCGGGCCTGCGGCTCTTCATTTTTATAAAGCAAATATTACTATGGGAAAGCGGAAAAGTCAACCGGTAGCATTACCCAAGTATTCTATGGGAAAACTTCTTTTTGTTACACTGATAACGAAAGAAGGGGGTACCATTATGATCGACTGCAGTGAAAAGCTCCGCCAGCTCCGGGCAGGCAAGCACCTGACCCAGGAGCAGCTGGCCCACCGGGTGGGGGTCACCAAGGGGATGATCAGCGCCTACGAGACGGCCAGCAAGGCGCCCTCCCTGGAGGTTCTCATCCGCCTGTCCCGGGTGCTGGGGGTGACGGTGGACTATCTGGTGTGTGTGGACGCGCCCAAATACGTGGATCTGTCCGCTCTGGACGACAGCTCCGCTGCCCTGGTCATCGCCCTGGTGGATAAACTTGGGGAAAATTCACAGCACGCGCCCCGATAGCGCTCCTCACTCCGGGCGGTTTGCATAGTTTGATTCTGCCATGTTATAGTAACATAGTTCCAACCTCTTGTGTCCATTTTTTTCTTGAAATGTCTGATTTTCTGCGTGGAACGCAATCGGCGCGCCCAGGCCCGGCAGCCGCTCTCTCACCCACCTCCTGCGGCATTCTATTATAACATACTTTGCCCCCGCTCCTCCCCCCTCGCCTTTGCCGTTCACGCAAAAAAAACGGCATTTCACGGAGCGGCTGCCGCCCCCTTGACAGCCGGGGGAGGCGGTGATATAATACCTCCCAATCAGCGATGACGGAGAACAGTACCCCGCGCACGGGGCTTCAGAGAGGGGACGGACGGTGCAAGTCCCCCGAAGGCGCGGTGGGAAGGCCCTCCCGAGCCCGGGCAGGAAATGGCCCGGCGGCCCCCGCCGTTACCGGGCAAGAGTGCGGGCGCTGCCCGAATTCAGGTGGAACCGCGGACGTCTTCGTTCGCCCTGAGCCAAAGGGCTCGGGGCGTTTTTTCGTTTTGAGCCGAATCAGCAGAAAGGAAGCATGATAGTGTGAAAAACAGTGAAAAATCCATGGAAAAGATTGTGGCCCTGTGTAAGGGCCGGGGCTTTATCTTCCCCGGCTCCGAGATCTATGGCGGCCTGGCCAACACCTGGGACTACGGCCCCCTGGGCGTGGAGCTGAAAAACAACGTGAAAAAGGCCTGGTGGAAGAAGTTCGTCCAGGAGAACCCCTACAACGTGGGGCTGGACGCCGCCATCCTCATGAACCCCCAGGTGTGGGTGGCCAGCGG
>ERZ808037.1007-NODE-1007-length-21024-cov-5.002578_pt1 | contig 21024 bp, 18 predicted proteins | sample MGYA00380190_ERZ808037 | MGnify/ENA primary metagenome ERZ808037 (study PRJEB31490, sample SAMN06133399) | mouse gut metagenome | isolation source: J9 | host: mice | place: China: Chengdu | collected 2015-05 ... | reverse complement strand
GTGCACGCCCTTTATCTTTATCCTGCTGGGGATTGGGGAGTATATTCTGCGGCAGAAGGAAGCGTGAGTCCCCAGAGACGGAGGGACAGAACAGGACAGTGTGTGAGGAACAGACATAAGAGACAGGGAACGGCAGAACGGAGTGCTGCTTAAAGAAACAGAAAGCGGATACAAAACATAGAAAGTAAAACAGGTTTAAGGAGGTAACAGTTTCATGGATGCAGGGATCAGAGAGGTTTTGCAGAAGTTCTTTCCGGGGGAGGAGATCGTGTCGGTGGGGCCGCACGGCAGCGGGCACATCAATCACACTTTTGCCGTGGAGACCGCGGGAGGGCAGAAGTATATTCTGCAGAAGATCAATACCGAGATCTTCAAGGATGTGGAAGGACTGATGGAGAATGTCGTTAACGTGACGGATTATCTGCGCAGGCAGATCGCGAAGGAGGGCGGCGATCCTGAGAGGGGAACGATGCGGGCGCTGCCGACTGTGGACGGAAAGTATTATTTTAAGGATGCAGAGGGCGGCTGCTTTCGCGTTTACAGGCTGATTGATGATGTGATCTCTCTGGATCAGGCGGAGAATGAGGAAGCGCTGTATGCCAGCGGGCTGGCTTTTGGCAGATTCCAGGCGCAGCTGGCGGATTATCCGGCACAGACGCTGCATGAGACAATCCCGGATTTCCACAATACGCCGCAGCGTTATCAGGCGTTTGAAAAGGCGGTGGAAGAGGACTGCTGCAAACGGGCAGCGTCGGCAGCGGCGGAGATTGCCTTTATCAAAGCGCGTAAAGCCCAGACGGAGATACTGACCGATCTGCTGAAGGCGGGAGAACTGCCGCTGCGGCTTACCCACAATGATACGAAGCTGAACAATGTTCTCCTTGATCCGCAAACCTATGAGGCAGTCTGTATCGTAGATTTTGATACGATCATGCCGGGACTTACGGCATATGATTTCGGGGATGCGATTCGTTTCGGCGCCAACACGGCGGTGGAAGACGAACCGGATACGAGCAGGGTGTCTCTGTCGCTGCCGCTGTATAAGGCATATGTAAAAGGCTTTATGGAGGGCTGCGGTGAGCGGCTTACGCCAAAAGAGATAGAGACGCTGCCCCTGGGTGCAAAGACGATCACATTAGAGCAGGGAATCCGGTTCCTCACGGATTATCTGCAGGGAGATACCTATTATCAGACTTCCCGTGAGGGGCAGAATCTGGATCGCTGCCGGACACAGCTGGCGCTTGTGGCGGATATGGAGCGGAAGTGGGATGAGATGCAGATCTGATCGTTGTGGTGAAGTTATTTATCGAAAGTGATGTGGGTTATGGCGAGAACGGTAAGCATCGGTAATCAGAATTTTGAAAAAATCCGGGAAAACGGTTATTTTTATATTGATAAGACGGATTTTATACGGGAGTGGTGGGAAAGCGGGGATGATGTGGAGTTAAAGAATGACATACCATGGTAAGTATATACAAAAGAAAGGGAAATAGATGACAGATACTTATTTAGCACAGGCAGTTGAGGCGGCAAATGACTCAAGCACCTACGACACAAATGTAAAATTCCTGCTTGCAGATAAACAAATACTGGCACGTGTTTTAAAATATGCCGTTCAAGAATTTAAGGATATGACGATTGACGACATAATCAACAGCATTGGTGATGATATTGATGTTGGAACCAGAATGCTGGATGCAGGATTGTCGAACATGGGGCGTGTAAATGTGTCAAATACAGAGGATAACATACCGGGAGAAGGAAAAATCTTTTTTGATATTCGTTTTACCGCATATCACAAAGCAGCAGAAATGAAATTCCTGATTAATTTAGAGGCACAAAAGACGTCTAATCCTAATAAACTGGGATATCATTTGGAGAACAGGATCATCTTTTACCTTGCCAGAATGATCTCTGCGCAAAAGCAGACCGAATTCTATCATAGTGATTATGATAATTTAAAAAAAGTCCGCAGCATCTGGATTTGTATGGATAGCAGCGAGAATGGTGACTCTATTGAGGAAATCAGCCTTACCAAAAATATTGTTTTTGGGAATAAAGAACACCTTGATGATATAGATTTAATACGTGGCATCATTATCAATGTAAGAAGCGGGCATAATTTAAAGGATTCTCAAAATATCTTAATTTCCATGTTGGAAAAATTGCTCTCTCAGATAAGTGTAGAAGAAAAGAAACGCATACTTACAGAAGAATATGGTATGATCATGACAAGGGAATTGGAAGGGAGGATACAGACTATGTGCAATCTATCGGAAAATATTATGGCGTTAGGCATTGAGGAAGGTATTAAAGAAGGTATTAAAGAAGGCATTAAAGAAGGCATTAAAGAAGGCACTAAAAAAGAACGACTCAATGCTGTTAAGAGGATGTTGGAAGCTGGTCTTACAAAAGATCAGATTTTGTTATGCGGTTACACTGAAGATGAATTAGAAGAAACAGAAAGTGTTTTGTACGCAAATGCATAGATGGTGACAGCATGGACTGTGTCTTCATTTTGATATATTTCAGAAAGAAGGCACAGTCCGTTCGCAACTCTTATTCGGTGTGCCGGCTATGCTCGATTCTGAGAAAATAAAAAAGCTGGCGGATAATCTACAATCGAATCTGTTAATTCTTCTTTGTTTCCTGATTAAACTCATAATTTATGGACTGTGTGGTCTTTATCTCTTTATAATGTACCGTCTCAAGTATCTCATTGCTGGAATATTGGAAAATGATGCACCGGAAAATTGAACTGCACAACGAATGAAAAACAAGTCTGCCACAGAGAAAAATTTCCAACGAAATTCCATCAGGCTGGCCGAAGAACCTGTAGATTATCAATAGAATATATGTTAAGATATTTTACATACGACAGTTGACAGAAAAGAGGAAACTACAGATGAATGTAATCATTCCGATGACAGGATACGGGTCCCGTTTTGTTGCGGCGGGGTATCAGGAGTTGAAGCCTTTTATCAGGGTAATGGGCAGGCCGGTGATCGAGTGGATCGTGAAGGACATGTATCCTGCGGACGTTAATATCATTTTTGTCTGCCGCGGGGAGCATCTGATGAAGGATGCGTCCATGCGGGAGCGGCTGCTTTTGCTGGCGCCGGAGGCGAAGATCGTGTCGATAGAGGACTGGGTGAAGAAGGGGCCGGTATATGATGTGCTGCGGGGGTACAGAGAGCTGCTCGCACAGCAGGCCATCGACGCGCAGGAGCCGTGTATCATCAATTATTGTGATTTCTATATGCAGTGGGACTATGCCGCTTTTGCACAAGAGGCGGCGGAGCGCGGCTGTGACGGAGCGGTGCCCTGTTATTCCGGCTTCCATCCGAATCTGCTGCCTGAGAAGAATTATTATGCATCCTGTCTGACGGATGCGCAGGATGATCTGATAGAGATCCGTGAGAAGTATTCTTTTGAAAAAGACAAGACGAGGGCGAAGCATTCTCCGGGCGTCTATTACTTCGCAAGCGGTGCCGTGATGGAGAAGTACTGCCAGATCTTGACAGAGCATGAGGAATGCGCCATCAACGGCGAGTATTATGCGTCCCTGCCTTATAATTTCATGGTGCAGGACGGTTTGAAAGTATGGGTTCCGGTCAACGTGGAGTATTTCTGCCAGTGGGGAACGCCGGAGGATATGCAGGAGTTCGTTTACTGGACGGATTTGATCCGGAAAAGCGAAGCGGCGCAGCATACAGGTGGTGCGGAATCTCTCACAGCAGAGGAAGAGATGCAGGGAAGGATCCTGATTCCCATGGCGGGAGCCGGGCAGCGTTTTGCGGATGCGGGCTATACGATACATAAACCGGCGATCATGACGGTGGACAGGGCGACAGGGCAGGAGAAGCCGATGGTGGTCTGCGCGACAAAGGATCTGCCGGGCGTGGCGGCGGACGGCAGCAATGTGATCTATGTGGACAGGAACTTCCATCAGACGGACGGTGTGGAGGATGCCATCCGCGCATGGTATCCGCAGGCGGCATTTATCACGGTGGACCATCTGACAGAGGGGCAGGCATGTACCTGTATGCTGGCGGAGCCTTATCTGGATCCGGAGCAGCCGCTTTTGATCGCGGGATGTGATAATGGTATGGATATTGACAGGGATGCTTTTGACGCGCTGACGAAGGAATGCGACTGTATCGTCTTTACATACAGGCACAATGAGGCCGTGCTGGCGAATCCCAATGCCTATGGGTGGATGATCGCGGATGCGGACGGCAATATCACGGGTACGTCGATCAAAAAGGCAATTTCTGACAGGCCGATGGAGGATCCGGCGGTGGTGGCAACCTTCTGGTTCCGCAGAGCGGCGGTATTTATAGAGGCAACGAAGAAAATGATCGCGGAGAATGACCGCATAAACGGTGAATTCTATGTGGATCAGACGGTGAAGCATGTGCTTGACCTGGGATACCGGGCGAAAATATTCGATATCGATCGGTATGTAGGCTGGGGCACGCCGGCGGATTATGAGGGATACCAGAAGACGTGGAACTATTTTAAGGCGTTTTTGGGAGATAAAAACATTTTCGGAGAGGCATAAGCGGGTATGTTACAAAAGCTGGGGGCGTTTGATTTTGAGAAGAACTATCGCAAGCTGTTAAAGGCGGCCATCGTGATGACCGTCTTATTTAAGATGCTTTTGATGGGACTTTTTTCGTCGGATTATCAGGATCTGATGTTCATTCCCTTCGTACAGTGCTTTCTTGAGGGAAACAACCCGTATCAGTATTATTATGACAATCAGCTGCTTTCGTCCTTTCCCTATCCGCCGGTGATGCTGTTTGTGGAGAGCGTGGGCGGCATTCTGGTAACGCTGTGCGGGAATTTTCCGGTATTTGTGCGGAATCTGGTTTTTAAACTGCCGATGCTTGTCATGGATCTTCTGGGATTGTATTATCTGATGCGGATCTCCAGATCCAGACGTAAGTACATACTGGTGCTGTATTTTATGTCCCCGATCATTCTGTATGCGGGTTATATGCATGGACAGCTTGATCTGATCCCGACGATCTTCCTGATCATTGCGATCTATTATCTGACCGAAACGGGTATTTCTACAGGCAGGATCACGGTCAGCGAGTGGAAATATATGCTGTTCTTTACCTTGTCGCTGGCTTCGAAGTTCCATATTTCATCGGTGCTGCCGCTGTTTTTCCTCTATCTTCTCAAGAAAAAGGGATTTCGGAAGGCGGTGGTGCTGACGGCCATTCCTGCGCTGCTTACCGTTTTGATCATTGTGCCTTTCTGGGGAAGCGGCTTTTCCGGCATGGTGCTTTTTAACAAAGAGCAGAGCGCCATCGACAATGTGTATCTGGAATATGGCAGTTCCCATCTGCTGCTGTCGGTGCTTGTGCTTCTGATCATATATTTTCAGGCATTTCATGTCAATCAGATGAACAGGGACCTTCTGATCAGTATGGCAGGTCTTTTGTTCTCAGTGTTCCTGGCTTTTGTGCCGGCGATGCCGGGCTGGTTTATCTGGGTGGTTCCCTTTTTCATGCTCTATCTTGCCGGACTTACGGAGAACAGGGCCAAGATGGTCATGGTCTATGCCGGTTTTAACGTGCTTTATCTGGGCTATTATCTGTTCTTTCATGTGACGCAGTTTACGGACCTGTCAATTCTTGGCAGGGGGATGGAGGGCATGAAGCAGACGGACGATACGGCCCGGAATATTGTCTTTACATTGATGGTAGGTATCTTCCTGATTCTGGTGGTCTCCATGTATCTGTACGGCGTGAACAGCAATTCCTTTTACCGCAGGCGCAGCCGTCCTTTTACGATCGGTATCGCCGGGGACAGCGGGGCGGGCAAGAGCAGGCTGCTTGTCATGCTGGGTGAACTGCTGTCGGAGGATCATATTTTGAACATTGAAGGCGACGGCGACCACAGGTGGGAGCGGGGCGACGCCAACTGGAAGGAAATGACGCATTTGAATCCGCGGGCCAATTATCTGTACAGGCAGGCCGAGGATCTACGGGTGCTGCGCGGCAACAACGCGGTAAAACGTGCAGATTACGACCATAACACGGGTACTTTTACAGCGAAAAGAAAGCTGATGCCGAGGCCCTATATCATCATGTGTGGGCTGCATTCTCTCTATCTGCCGCAGATGAGGCAGGTGCTGGATATGAAGATTTATCTGGACACGGACGAGTCTCTGCGCTGCTACTGGAAGCTGGGCAGGGACCAGGGAGACCGGGGGCACGACAGGGAAGCGGTGATGGCACAGATTGAGAAGCGCCGTGCGGATGCGGAGAAGTATGTCTATCCGCAGAAGCAGTATGCTGATCTTGTGATACGGTATTTTGATGAAGGGCTTGCGCAGGACGGCAGCAGGAAGGCCGGTTCCCGGGAGGCGGAGCTGGGTGTGGAATTTTTGATGGATGTGCGGATCAATGCGGAACCGATTCTGGCGCTTTTGCAGGAGCAGGGTGTGCGCAGCAGGCTTTCCTATGACGACCTGCAGCATCAGAGCATCCTTTTTCGGGCAGAGGATCTTAAGGCGGATAAGAAGGTCTGGGAAAAAGTGGCACACGCGGCGATCGTGCAGATTGAGGATCTGGCCGGCAACCGGATCGTGTGGGAAGACGGGATCAATGGCGTGGTGCAGTTGATGCTGATGGCAGTGATTGGGGAGATTATGCAGTGGACATGAAGTGGGCATGAAGTGGGCATTCTTCTCAGGTTGAGGGGGACGGATGATAAAAGCGGTTATATTTGATCTGGATGATACTTTGTATGGATATGAGGCGCTTGACAAAGAGGCGCGGATGCGTGTGCAGGCGCTTGTGTGCGGAGAGCTGGGAATCGCGGCGGAGGACTATGAGGAAGCATACGCCTATGGCAGAGGGGAGACGAAGCGGCAGCTGGGTGATGTGGCAGCGTCCCATAACAGGCTGCTGTACTGTCAGAAGACGCTGGAATATCTGGGGGTAAACCCGATGCCGCTGTCTTTGCGGATGTATGAGGCATACTGGGGGACGTTTCTGGAGAAGATGCAGTTGTTCGACGGGGCGCGGGAATTTATGGATCGTATGCGTGCGCATGGGATCACGATGATGATCTGCACGGATCTGACGGCGCATATCCAGCATCGGAAAATCGAGGCGCTGGGAATCGCCGGGGATATTAAGTATCTGGTGACCAGCGAGGAAGCCGGGAGGGAGAAACCGACGCCGGAGATGTTCGCACTCTGCCTTAAGAAACTGGGCGTAAAGCCGGAAGAGGTGTGCTGTCTCGGCGACAGCCCGGTGAAAGATGTGGAAGGCGCGAAGGCGGCCGGTATGCGGGCGGTGCGCTTTTATCCGGGCGAGGCGGCTGCGGAGCAGTACCGGGCTGTGGCGGAGATGATTCTTGCGGATTATGGTGAGGTATAAGGCATGATGCGAGGAAATTTTGGGTTTAGTGGGCTAATCCGGGACAGTGTTTACATGGTATATAGTTTTGAGCTCTCAATTCACTAAAAGAACTGTTGGTGGAAACTAAATCTTCGGGTGCTGAGTAGCGGTTTACGTATTTGCAACCGTTTGGAAAATGGAAATATCTTGTTTTTGTGTTAATAATGTAAGTGACAGCATCTGAATTTTGTGGTAAAGGAGCAGGCTCATCTATGTTGGTATTATTGGAGGTCATATCATTATTTACTACGTAGTTTCCAGAGTCGAAATTGGAATAATGTTCTAAACAATGCCCGCAGGGCCCGTAGCCCTGTGCCTGTAGTTCGTCATAGGAATTATTTGAAGTGGCATAATTTTCTTCGGCCATTTTTGCGACATCATCACAACTTGGATTATGGAAAATATAGCTTTTATTGTTAAGTACATATTTATCTGTGGTCTGCTGTAAATGGGGATTATAGTATGTATTAAAATTATCTGCATTGCCGGAATAAGCAGGCTGGGCAGAATCTAAATCGGTTTGGTAGTTCGATTCGGTTGTATCTTGTTCAACGATAACATCGTTTTGTGTGTCCTGCAATGGCGCGGAAGGTTCTGGAAGGGGCTCATTGGATTGTGGTTCTGGTTCTTCGGGTATCTGTTGGTCTTCTAATGTATATTCAAAGGAATTTTGAGTTGCTGTAATATTATTTGTTTCAGAGGAGAAGGAAGATACTGAGGATGTCTCAAGGGTATCAATTTCTTCTTTTTCAGGCAATATGTCATAGTCCTCCTGATCAGATTCAAAATGAACCGGGTCAGCATCATCTTCCGCGTTATTCACCTGTGCCGTGGTAATTTCCGGAGAAGCAGCTATATCTATTTTGCTGGTTGATGGGTGCGGGAATTGAGAATAAAACAGAATGTATCCGGAAAGCGTGGCAGCACATAGACCGATTACAGCCAGAAATATTGTCATCAGATGAAGGAGTGTCGCGTTTTTTCTCATGTTAAAATAATCTCCATATAGAATTTAAAATTTGCTGTACAATATTTATAAAATTATTATAAACTATCAGTATAAAAAAGTGAACAACAAAAAACAAAGTGTACAGAAGAGCGAGACTGGGGAATATGGTGTAATCCAGAGGTATTGGATTTTATTGTCAAGTAAGTTTACGAGAAGGGGGATAACCAATAGCGTATGAAACTATCAATCGTTGTACCATGTTATAATGAAGAGCAGAATATACCGCTGATCCTGAACCGGTTCGGGGAGATCATCGAGCGGGAGGATATCGAGGTCATTCTGGTGGACAATGGTTCTACGGATGACAGTGCATTGGTACTTGCGGAACTGTTGCCGAAGTATGCCTTCGCGAGGACGGTGCGGGTGGAAGTGAACCAGGGGTATGGTTACGGCATACTGCAGGGCCTGAGGCAGTGCAGGGGGGAGTATATTGGCTGGACCCATGCGGACATGCAGACGGATCCGGGGGATATTCTCAAAGCGCTGGAGATCATAGAGCGGGAACAGGGGCTTGTCTTTGTGAAGGGGAATCGAAAAGGGCGGCCGCTGTTTGATGTGTTCTTTACGGCGGGCATGAGTCTGTTTGAGACTTTTTATTTACATACGAAATTATATGATATTAATGCGCAGCCGAATATTTTCCCGCGGGTATTTTTTGACGAGTGGCAAAATCCGCCTTACGATTTCGCGCTGGATCTGTATGCTTTGTATATGGCGCGCAGAAAGAATCTGAAGGTGATCAGGTTCCCGGTGCTTTTCCCGGAGCGGATTTACGGGGAATCCAAGTGGAACACGGGGCTTAAGGCCAAGTGGAAGTTCATTAAGCGGACGATGGAATTCAGTGTGAAGCTGAAAAAGGAGCTTAGGAATTTGTAGTCTGTACAAAGAAACCGTGTAAAGCGGATAGAACAAAAAGGAGACTGATATGGAATACATAGCGCACAGGGTGAATACGATAGAGGAACTGCGGAAACTGCCGACGGAATATGGCGTGGAGCTGGACCTGCGGGACGATTTAAACGGCAGGATCTATATTTCCCATAATCCTTTCGAGGCGGGAGAGGATTTTGAGGCGTACTGTAAGGAGTATCATCACGGTACGATGATTCTGAACATCAAGAGCGAGAGGATAGAGCATAAGGTATTGGAGTATATGGAACAGTACCATATTGAGAAATATTTCTTTTTGGACTCCTCTTTTCCGATGATCAAGCTGTTAACCGATATGGGGGTGAAGGAGATCGCGCTCCGGTTCAGCGAGCTGGAAGGCCTTGACACGATCCGCAACATGGCGGGGAAGGCCGAGTGGGTGTGGGTGGATTGCTTCACCAGGATTCCGCTGGATCAGGACAGCTATCGGGAATTGAAAGAACTGGGATATAAGCTGTGCTTCGTATCGCCTGAACTGGAAGCACAGGAGGAGAAGATCGACGAATATAAACAGTATCTTGCGAAGCAGGGCTTTGTCTTTGATGCTGTCTGCACCAAAAGTTACCATATCAAAGACTGGATGTAAACGAAACGTCAGCCGGCATGATACCGGCGGCTAACGCTGGAAATCCGTGCCGGATGCGGGACATTGACAAAAAACTTATGAGGGAAATACTGGATTAAGAATGGCATTAAGACAGTGAGGGGAGTGTGATTCGAGGGATATGAAATGGATAAGGAAACCGGACACAGAGACGAGGAAAAAGTTTGGTATGGCGGCCGCAGTGGTGGCGACGCTGCTTGCGGGGCTGCTGGTGTTTTACAGGCACTGGCAGTTTGAACTGCCTTTTTATCCGAATGTGGATGAGCAGTTGTCTCTGGACTGTATTTATAATCTGCTGAACCAGCATCTCTACGAAGGAGATATCTATATACTGGACTTTTTCCGCTATCCGCATTTTACATTCTATTATGCGGTGTTGGGGGTACGGGTCCTGGGCAGGTTTATTTCCGGCGTGGATACGGTGGTGCTGATTCGTTATGTGGTATGCGGCACGGCGCTGCTGTCCAATGTATTTGTCTATTTTGTGATAAAAATGATGACCGGGTCGAGAAGGTGGGCTTATATCGGTCTTGTGCTGTCGGTCTTTTCATTGTATGGGTATGCGTACCTGTATTATACCGGGCCGGATACGATGATCTATGCGGTGGCCAATGTGATCCTTTTTCTGGGCTGTCTAATCTATAAGGATTCGCAGGCGGACAGGGTAGTGTACCTGTGGTATCCGCTGCTTGCGGTATGCATCGGACTTGCCACCGCGGCCAAGTATCACGGTATCTTGTTCGGCCTTTTCTGGCTGGCGTTACATATCAGCAAGAAGTACTGGAAAAGCTACCGCAATAATTTCCTCTTTTTCCTGAACTGTATCCTGATCGTGCTGGTGTTCTGTCTGTGTAATTACTCCATGTTCTTCTATTTCCGGACTTTTGTCGGGGATAATATGTATAATTTCAACCATTATGCATGGGGGCATCCGGGAATTGAACACAACCTGCCGATCCTTGGATATCTGGAGGCCTTCGGGCTGACAAGCTATGGGGTACTGGGAGGCATATTGCTGCTGTTTGGTATCTGGAAGCTGGCGCACAGAAAGGACTGGCGTCAGATCGGCGTGTTTCTGATCCTGCCGGTCTTCGTGATCCTTTTCCTGTCGAAATATCAGATCGTGCTGGGGAGGAATCTGTCACTGATCCTGCCGTTTGCCTATCTGTTTATGGTGTATGGCCTGATGGAGACGGAGGCGGTATTGGAAAAGCGCCGTTTCTACCGGAAAGGCATGATCACGGCGATACTGGTGCTGATGGTGGCATTTAATGTGGAGACGGCTTTTAATGATTATCGCTATGATCTGACCTACACGGAGGCAGTGGAATATATTGAGTTGGAGATCCCGGCAGGCGCTTCCATCTATTGCACGTCCTTTGCGCCGGGTATAGACGAGGAGCGTTATACGGTGATTGATATCGGGGAGGATTTGTCGCTTTTGCCGAAGACGCTTGGGGACGGGGAATATTTTGTGGATGTGGAGTACGCCACGGGATATTTTAAACAGCCCAAGGATTATCTGATCAGGGAAGGTGAGGATATGTATCCGGAGCTGCGGGCGGCGTATGAGGAGAAAGAGGCTGCCTTTCCGTTAAAGCAGAGTTATCCGGGGATTTCTTACGGAAGAGAGTGGAAATACAGAATCGGATATGCGGATATCTTCAAGTATGATCCGGGAGAGTATTATATCGGGCCGACGATAACGATTTATGGGGAGTAAATTGCGGCACAGACCAAAATATAGCAAAAATCCGGCGAAAGAGCGCGCCGGATTTTTGTGTAAGAAGGGTTAGGAGAATTATAACAGAAGTTCTTTCAGTAAATGTTCCAGTTCCTCGGCTTCATCCTTCGAGAATGTAAAAGTCTCCTGTGCATCCACGCCGGGGTTTGCGTCTGTAGGGATATCTGTATTCATACCTGCATTTACAGCTGCGTTGCTTCCTGTATTTAAGTCTGTACCGGCAGGTGTGGGACTGCCGGCAGCGGTTCCTTTTGTCCGGGTCGTCTCTTTTTGCTCCGGCTGGATCAGCTGCATGTCCAGCTCGGCCTGTTCCAGACGGCTGGCAAGATGATTTTCCAGATAATCCACGAGATTGATGTGCAGAATCTTGATCTTGCCGGGGATATCGACCAGGGAGGAAACGGCAAAGTAACAGTAGAGTCCGAGAAAGCTGATCGCATAAAAAGGTGCGATACTGATAAAACTTTCATTATTCACGATTCCCATACATGCCCCGATGCCGGCGATCAGCACCGAGAGGAGAATTAACTGGCCGGAGAGATGTTTTAACAGGGACAGGGGCAGTCCGCCGATCTTAATGCGGCTGATAAACCTGTCCACAAAAATGGGGACATTGGACACCTTTTCATTGATCTTGCGGCAGCCGGAAAATTTGAGCTTGAGCTGCTGCAGGGATTTATTGGCAGTCGAGGACATGTGTTCGGTCTCCCAGATCAGCTTATGATATATCACTCCAAGCGTAATCTGGCATATGATACTTAAAAAAAGAAATACTAATATTGCAATGATGTAATTTTTATGTAGAAATATCAAGTTGAGCATGTTTCCCTCGTTTCTGCGCCGTTTTATCGCGCAAGATCGTTTCTCCTGTCATTTGGCTGTGGAAGTTGATCGCCTGTTGTTTTTTTATTATAAAAGGAATCCCTGCTTCCCGAAAGCCGTAATGCATCGACAAATTTAAGCATAAGAAGTTGAATATTGGCAATACCTGTCAGAATGTGGTAGAATAATAAAAGTTTAAGATTAAATTAAGAAATAAAATCTGCAAAGTGTAAAGGAGAAGAGAGCGATGGTATATCAACCGAAGGGTGTCTGTTCCAAGGCGATCGATGTGGAAGTGGAAGGAAGCGTTATCAAATCAGTAAAATTTACAGGAGGATGCAACGGCAATCTGCAGGGCATATCCAGTCTGGTGGCGGGTATGAAGATCGAGGACGCCATCAGCAGGCTGCGCGGTATCAAGTGCGGGGTCAAGAATACGTCCTGTCCTGATCAGCTGGCATGCGCATTGCAGGAGATCCTGGATAATTAGGAGGTTTCTTTCAATATGGGTAAGAAGATCGTACTTACCGGCGGCGGGACTGCCGGGCATGTGACCCCTAATATGGCGCTGATTCCCAGACTGCGCGAGCTGGGATATGAGATCAGCTATATGGGTTCTTACGATGGAATTGAGAAGAAGTTAATGGAAGATTTCAACCTTCCCTATTACGGCATTGCGACCGGTAAATTCAGACGGTATTTTGATCCCAAGAATTTTTCCGATCCGTTCCGCGTGATCAAGGGAATGCGGGAAGCGCGAAAATACCTGAAAGAGATCCATCCGGACGTGGTCTTTTCCAAAGGAGGGTTTGTCAGTGTGCCCGTGGTGCGGGCGGCGGGTTCGCTGGGGATTCCGTGTATCATACATGAGTCCGATATGACGCCGGGGCTGGCGAATAAGCTCTGTATTCCGGTGGCGAAGAAGGTGTGCTGCAATTTCCCGGAGACGCTGCAGCAGCTGCCGCCGAGCAAGGCGGTACTGACGGGTTCTCCCATCAGGCAGGAGCTTTCCTCGGGGAGCAGGGAGGCGGCCTATAAGCTCTGCGGTTTTGATTCGTCGAAGCCGGTGATCATGGTGGTGGGCGGCAGCCAGGGTTCGGCGGCTATCAACCAGGCGGTGCGGGATGTACTGCCGGAGCTGCTTACCGACTTTCAGGTGGTGCATCTGTGCGGCAAGGAGAAGATGGATAATCTGCTGCTCACCACACCGGGTTATAAGCAGTTCGAGTATATCAAGTCCGAGATGAAGGATCTCTTTGCCATGGCGGATATGGTGATCTCCCGGGCGGGGGCCAATGCCATCAGCGAACTGCTGTCATTGAAGAAGCCGAATATTCTCATTCCGCTGCCCTCCACGAGCAGCAGGGGGGACCAGCTGCTCAACGCCAGATCTTTTGAATCGCAGGGATTCAGCATTGTGATCGACGAGGACGACCTGACGAACAAGCTGCTGCTGGAGAAGGTGCAGGAGTTATACTTTAACCGCAAAACCTATGTGGATGCGATGCGCAAAAGCAGCCAGCGTGACGCCATCGGGGTGATCGTGGGACTGATCGAGAATGCGGTAAGTGAGAAGGAAAAATCTTGAAATACGATAGTTGCAGTGCTACACTTAGAATGACAAAGTAAAGGCAGCAGCGCCTGCCGGAAAAGGAGAAAAACGATGAGCAAAGTTACATTTGATTATTCCAGAGCAGCTTCCTTTATCGGGGAAAATGAAGTGGAGTCCATGAAGAAGCTGGCACTGGATGCGAAGGAAGTACTTGTGAGCAAGACGGGAGCCGGAAATGATTTTCTGGGCTGGATCGATCTGCCGGTGAATTATGACAAGGAAGAATTTGCAAGGATCAAACAGGCGGCGGCCAGGATTCAGAACGATTCAGAGGTGCTTGTGGTGATCGGTATCGGTGGTTCTTATCTGGGTGCGAGAGCGGCTATCGAATTCCTTCGTCACAGTTTTTATAATGTAGTAGACAAGTCGATCCGGAAGACGCCGGAAATCTATTTCGTTGGTAATTCCATCAGCTCTACTTATATCAAGCATCTGATCGATGTCATCGGCGACAGGGATTTCTCGATCAATATGATCTCCAAGTCCGGCACGACCACGGAGCCTGCTATCGCATTCCGCGTATTCAAGGAGATGGCAGAGAAGAAGTACGGCAAGGAAGGCGCAGCAAAGAGAATCTATGCGACCACCGACAAGGCGAGAGGATCGCTTAAGAATCTGGCGAATGAAGAGGGCTATGAGAGCTTCGTAGTGCCGGATGATGTAGGCGGACGTTTCTCCGTATTGACGGCTGTCGGCCTGCTTCCGATCGCAGTATCCGGCGCGGATATCGACAAGCTGATGGAAGGCGCTGCAGAAGGCCGGAAGATGGCGCTGGAAGCTCCTTTTGAAGAAAACGACGCTGTAAAATATGCGGCGCTTCGTAATATCCTGCTTCGTAAAGGCAAGGGAATCGAGATCCTGGCAAACTATGAGCCGTGTGCGCATTTCGTATCCGAGTGGTGGAAACAGCTTTACGGTGAGTCTGAGGGCAAGGATCAGAAGGGTATCTTCCCGGCAAGCGTTGATCTGACCACGGATCTGCATTCCATGGGACAGTTTATTCAGGACGGTGCAAGAACGATGTTCGAGACGGTTTTGAACATTGAGACAAGCAGAGAAGAGATCATCATCGGTGAAGAGCCGGTAGATCTGGACGGACTGAATTATCTGGCAGGCAAGAACGTGGACTTCGTCAACAAGAGTGCGATGAACGGTACGATTCTGGCGCACACAGATGGACAGGTTCCGAACTTTATGGTGAATGTACCCGAGGTAAATGAGTTCTATCTGGGCGAGCTGTTCTATTTCTTCGAGTTCGCATGTGGTGTGAGCGGATACCTTCTGGGCGTGAATCCGTTCAACCAGCCGGGTGTGGAGAGCTATAAGAAGAACATGTTCGCACTGCTGGGCAAGCCGGGGTATGAGGCGCAGAGAGAGGAACTGCTTAAGAGACTGTAGAACGGTAACAATAGATGGAGGCAAAGGGCAGATGGCGTGGAGTGAGTGGCGCTGTCTGCCCTTCGCGGTTTTTTACCGCATGGAAGGAACGATAAAATGCCTGAGAATATCAAATACAAAGGAGCATTCCGGACAGTGCTGCTTCGGGTACTCCTATATGGAATCCTGACAGGACTTGTGCTGGAATTGATTTCACTTTTGCTGGTAATGATCTCTCAATGGAATTCAGGATACTGGCTGTATAGAATTTCGCACTGGCCGGCGGGATTGTTATTCGGCATGGTCATGAGCGCGGGCATCCTGTTTTTGAGGCGGACGGGCGTAGAGATCAAAGAGGAAAGAATACACGTCAGCAGTGTTATAAACAGGAAATGTTTTGATCTGTCGCAGTTTGTCGATTCAGCTGTTATCAGAAAGACGCATATCGGTTCTTACAGCAAGTATACAACCGTAAAATGCTGCCTGCTCTTTGCACTGCCGGACGGGATTAAGAGATGCAGACTACATGGATTTGGGGAAAAAGATCTGGAACGGCTTTTGGAGGCGATAAGGACTGCGCAGGCAGCGCATTTGACGGATGAAGAGAAAGCCGTTATCGTGGAGAAGTATGAAGACGAAGTCTCCGAGGCGTTGATCAGGGGGCGGGCGGGAAGTAATGAATTTCTGCTCCCGGCGTCTGTGTTGGCAGAAAAAGAAAGAGATCATCTGAGAAGGATCAGCCTGCTCGCGGCAGGCGTTGTGGCTGTAGTGGGGCTGACAGATGCATCTGCAATATTGATCAGACATACTTTCAGTCTGCAGTTGCTGTATTTGACGATGCTTGCGCTGGCTTTATTGATGATCGTATCCGGACTGTATACCGGTCTGAGGATCAGACGGCGGATCTGTGCGGAAAAGATCGTGATAGACGGAGAGCACCTGCAGGTGGGAAGACAATACTTTGCCTTTTTACATATTGATCAGATCCGGCTCACATCACCGCGGAAAAGAAACAGTTCCGTTTTTCCGGTGCAGCGTTATATGTATGTCTTAACAGCGGGGAAGACAAGAAAGTACTGGCTCGGTTCAGAGGTTTCTTTCCCGGCATACGAGAGACTGTGCAGGAATCTGGAGCAGGGAATGGTCATGTATCCGGATAAACTCAGATATATGTAAAAGGGATATTACTGTCATTTTTTGTCCAGTTTGTAATGATACTGTACAAGAAAGCGGGCGGCAAAGTATAATTTTGTTAATAAGAGAGAAGGAGGAAAGCAGCAGGACGGACGGCATGATCGCCTGCAATGCTGCGGAAGATGATCGTGGTTACATTTCAATGGGAAAAAATAACAGAACACTTGACAAGGATCCATGGTATTACGGGGGAACTGATGTATCTGGCGGAGGGGACGCAGAAAGCGGCGCTGGTGGATACCGGAAGCGGTATCGGCAGTCTGCGCGCGCTGGTGGAAACTTTGACCGATAAGCCGTGTATCGTGCTGCTGACGCATGGACATGTGGATCATGCGATGGGGGCGCCGGAGTTTGATACGGAGATCTACATGAATCCGGCGGATAATGCTGTTCACGATGAGCACAGCAATCTGGAGTTCCGGAAAGGTTCTCTGCAGAACGTTCCGGAAGAGATCGTTTCGAAGATCGAGGAGAGCGACTATATTCCGCTGAGAACGAAAGAATATCTGCCGCTTATGCATGGAGATACATTTGATCTGGGCGGACTTACACTGGAGGCTTATGCCTGTCCCGGCCACACGCCCGGTTCGATGGTGATCCTGTTTAAAGAGGAGAGGAGCCTGCTGCTGGGAGATGCCTGCAATCCGTTTACCTTCCTTTTCTCCGATCACTGCCTGTATGTCGAGGAGTACAAAGAGAGCCTGAAAACGCTGAAAGAGCAGACAGACGGAAAATACGATCACGTATATCTGTCGCACGGGCCTGGAGACGGCGAGGCAAATATGATCGAAGGAGTCATTCAGGTATGCGAGGATATCATGTCCGGGAATACGGATGATATGCCCTTTGATTTTATGGGCGAGAAGGCTTTTCTGGCGAAAACGCTGACACCGAAGGGCCGTGCAGACGGCGGCGTCGGCAATATCGTGTACAAGAAAGACAGAGTGTGGAAGACGAAGGGTTGATCCTGCTGTTTTGCGGATTAAAGAAGAGGGCTGTTGTGTCATGGCAGATCAATGACACGACAGCCCTTTTGACTGCAAAGAGTTGATCATTCAGGCAAATCTCTTCCGCAGAATTTCCAGATATGCTTCATTCACAATACAATTTGACAGTGAGAAGGAATCCATGATCCGGCGGATATCGTCAGCGGAATCCTTTTCAAAGAGGGCGGCATATTCCGGCTGCAGGACACCCGCTGCAAAACCTGTCAGCAGGGCATAGTTCATGCACTTCTGGAAGGTGCCGAAGGTGTACTGGTCAGAAAGGGTGAGCAGGGACATCATATATTTCGTGAAGTCCCGGGTTACTTCTTTGCCGGGGCATTCGCTGCGCCATGCGGTGAAGTTCTCGGCAGCGAGAAGTCCTTTCATCCGCTGTACGGGGGCGATTCGGCGCATGTATTCACTCTCGGGATCCAGTGTCACGAGGCCCATCGTACCGCAGTCTTTATAAGTCCAGGGTGTCCAGTGAAGACCAAGCTCATTCATGGCGCGAAGCTGATCATCCATGGAGGCAAGGCGGTAAGCGTTATCTTCCTCGCCGGTGCAGTATTGAGAACCGAATTCACTCACCCACAGCGGAACCTGGTACTTTTCGGAGAACTGAAAACCTTCCGTCTCGCGGATATGATCCAGCTGCTTGTTGTAATCCCAATAACAGCCTTCCTCGATGCGGTCATTATGTAACATTTCATATGTGCCGGGATAGGCGCCCGGTCCAAAGCTGGAAACGATATAATCATGGGAAGCATACACTAAGTTATCGTCGAAAGGCTCTTCCATACCTGCAAAGTTATGTCCATAGGAATCTCCCTCAATGAAGATAATATGTTTCCTGTCGATCTCCCGAATTTTGGAGACGGCGGTCCGCACGATCCGGTTGAAGCGTGTGTAATCGGAGGTAAAGTTCTCGTACATATTAAAAGGATAATCACCGCTGCGGCAGTTGGAGCTGGGTTCATTGAAAAGCTCATAGCCGGCTACCGCGGGGCAGTCCTTAAAGCGGCGGGCAATTTCCTGCATCAGTGCATAATATCGGTTCTGATAGCAGGTGTCGCGCCAGAAAAGAGAGATACCCCTGTCATTATCGCTGTGCCAGTGTGTATTCTGCCAGCCCTGGACAGCGTGCATGTCGAAGATGACATAGAGATCGTGGGCTTCGCACCTGCTGACCAGTTCCTGCAGCATGGCAAAGCCTTTTTCTTTGTAGGTAAAAGGCGCTTCGTCATCCTCAAAATGCCGGTAGTTTAAGGCGACGCGGATGCAGGTAGCACCGTTGGAGCGGATGAAACGTATGTCTTCCTCGGAAAGAAATGCTGCCAGCATACTGTCGAAGAACAGTGTGCCCCTTTCATCACCGAGACGGGAGCAGACGTGCTCGCGCAGGGAAATCTCTGTTCCCGGGTAACCATTGATAAAGTTTTCCATGTTCATCCAGCCGCCGACGCACAGCCCTCTCAGATAGAAAGGGGTTCCGTTTTCTTTAACGATCTGTTTTTTGTTTGTTTGAAGAAAGTCCATATAAAATCCCTCCTGGTATGCTTTTTGTTATACAAGTTTACTATAAAAGAAATGTGGATACAATATGAAGAAATGTCAACATTTATACAAAACGATAAATGACGAATTGAGTATTTGTAAATGTTGATGAATTTTCATACTTATCGACCGGTAATGCCTATGCTAGAATCAGGATATGAAATTCATGAGTTTCGATCCGGAAGAATGAAGAAACAATCAGTAAACAAAAATTGTGAAAAGAGAACAGGAGAGAAGGGAATATGAAGAGCAGAAAGTTTTTGAGTATGTTATTGGGAATCAGTATGATGATATCTGTGACCGCCTGCGGCAATGATAATACGGGGCAGACGCAGCCAGCGGCAGAGAATGCAGGAGAAAGTACACCTGCGGAAAGCCAGGAAAGTCAGGAGAGCACCGAGGCTGCAGATCCGGCGCAGGTACAGAAGATCACGATGTGGTCTAACGACCAGCACGATCAGGCGATCATTGATGAGAAGATCCAGCAGTTTAATGAAACGATCGGTAAGGAAAAAGGGATCGAAGTAGAATATACCGTATACGGCAGCGACTATTACAGCACATTGGATGTGGCTGTGTCGGCTGGTGAGGGTCCGGATATTTTTAAATGTAACAAGATTGGCAATTATTCAGAAGCCGGCTATATCATGCCATGGGAAGAGGAACCGGCTCTGCAGCCACTGATCGACCGGTTTGCACAGTATAACGCATCGGGCTACGGTGAGTTTGGCGGCAAGACATACGGTGTGCCGATCCGTGTCACGACTTATGGTATTGCCTGCAACAAGGAGATATTCGAGAAGAACGGCCTTGAAGTACCAGATACCTGGGATGAGATGCGCGAATGTGCCAAAGTGATCACGGATAACGGCGGCGGACAGACATATGGCTATGCACTTGCGATGGGCTATGGTTCCTATAACTATTTCTATGTGAATCTGCCAAATGCAGCCAGTGTCGGGGATGAGTATTTCAACCACACTACAGGAAAATATAATTTTGCAGGCGTAAGAGGTTTCTTTGGTCATCTGCAGGACATCATTGATGACGGCAGTATGTTCCCCGGCTTCGAGACCATGGATGGAGATACAGCCAGAGCACAGTTCTCTGCAGGTAATATCGGTATGATCGGTGTCATGTCCTCGGACGTTACTACCTTCAAGAACCAGTTCCCCTGCAGCTTTGAGTGGGAAATGATTCCTTACCCGGTACAGGATGCATCGAATCGTTATAAAGAGCCGATCGGTGTTTCTATGTCCTATGTGGTAAGCTCCAAAGGCAAAGAAGCAGGCTATTCCGATAAAGTGGCAGAGTTCTTGAATTACCTGTATTCCGATGAGCTGTTTGTAGCGACCAATGAAGCACAGGTAGATATCTCGATTCTGGGTGAAGAGATCACAAGCCAGTCTTCTACATCGGATATGGATCCTAACTGGCTGAGATTTTCGGATATGGATTATTTCTGCATTAAGTACCCGAATCCGGACAGCGATCTGACCATCGAAGGGGATACCTTCCAGGATGTTTACAATAAGATTCTGAGCGGTATGGTTCCGGATGTAGATGCTGCGCTGGCAGAACTGGATGAAAAGTATAATGCAGCTCTGGATGCCGCAGTGGCGGAAGGGAAGGTTAATCTGGAAGACTATATCGATCCGGATATCAGTGAGAAGATGAAATGGGTGAAATAATAACGGTAAACAGGAAATAGAGGAAACCATTCCGGGCGGCCGGCCTGTGCCGCCTGCCCGGAATGCATGTCCCGGCA
>ERZ808037.1005-NODE-1005-length-21077-cov-4.688238_pt1 | contig 21077 bp, 15 predicted proteins | sample MGYA00380190_ERZ808037 | MGnify/ENA primary metagenome ERZ808037 (study PRJEB31490, sample SAMN06133399) | mouse gut metagenome | isolation source: J9 | host: mice | place: China: Chengdu | collected 2015-05 ... | reverse complement strand
GGCTTCTGTCCATGACGGTTATTGTGGCGGGCGGCATAGCCGTTATTCATGGAAAAATGACGATCGGCGCACTTGGGGCATTTTTGGAGTACGCTAATAATATTACCTGGCCCATGGAAATGGTGGGCTGGCTGAGCAATGGTTTTGCCGCCGCCTTTGCCTCGAACCGGAAGATTCAGAAGATTTTCGGGCAGGAGGCAGAGATTAAAAACCCGGAAGGTTATCTGCTGTCCACAGAGGAAAAAGCCGTCCAAACCTTGTCCGGAAGAATTCAGTTTTCTCATGTGGATTTCACCCTTCACGGGCATATGGTGTTAAAGGATATTTGTTTTGAACTTCTTCCCGGAAAGACTTTGGGGATTATGGGAGTAACCGGTTCGGGCAAGACTTCGATCGTCAATTTAATTCAGCGTTTTTATGATGTTTCTTCCGGGGAAATCCTGCTGGACGGAAGGGATATCCGCACGATTCCGCTTCCGGTTCTTCGGGGAAATATCGCTGCGGTAATGCAGGATGTCTTTTTGTTTTCCGACAGCATTGCCGAAAATATACGCACCGGGCGGAAGGAAGATACGCCCTGGGAAAGCCTGGAATATGCGGCGGACTGTGCAGATGCTCACGGGTTTATTATGAATCTGGGGCAAAGGTATGATACGGTGATTGGAGAGCGCGGTGTAGGTCTTTCAGGAGGGCAGAAGCAGAGAATCAGCATTGCCCGTGCCATTGCCAAGGAACGTCCGATTTTGATTCTTGACGATTCTACGTCGGCTCTGGATACGGAAACGGAAAAGGTGATTGAACAGCGCTTAAAAGAACTGAAAACCAGTACAAAAATCATTATCGGACACAGGATTTCTGCGGTTCGCCATGCGGATGAGATTCTTGTTCTGGATGAGGGAAGGGTTATCGAGCGGGGAACGCATCAGGAATTAATGGAGCAGAGAGGGCAGTATTATCTGACCTATCAGGTTCAATACGGAGAGGAGGATGAGGGATTATGGCAGTAAATGCAAGCCGGATGGATGAGGAACAAAAAGAAGTGTCAAAAAAAGAAACGATTTTCCGCCTCTTTGGCTATCTTCTGGCTTATCGGCGGGAACTTGTGCTGGTGCTTTTGATTATGGCAGGGACGCTTGCCATCAGCATGATTACTCCTCTTTTGATGGAGCGGGCGGTGAATGTCCATGTGGCGAATAAGGATGTAACCGGGCTTTTGACGATAGGTGCGGTTTCCCTGGGGATGTTTTTTCTTTACCTGGCAGGGACGAAGGCAAGGATGGCGGTGATGGCTTCCGTGTCCAACCGGGTACTGGTGACCATACGTCAGCAGCTTTATGAGCACATCCAGACGCTGAGTTTCCACTTTTTTGATACAAGACCTACGGGAAAGATTCTGGCGCGGATTATCGGCGATGTGAATTCCCTGAAGGATGTGCTTGCAGACAGCGTAACGCAGCTTGTACCGGATTTGCTCACGGTTCTTTGCGTGGCTGTGATTATGGTGATAAAAAATTACCGCCTGGCCATGGCTGCGCTGATTGCCGTACCTCTGCTGGCTGCGGGGATGTTTTTTATTGAAACAACGGCGCATAAACTCTGGCAGGTATTTCGGAAGAAAAATTCCAACTTAAATGCCTATGTCCATGAAGATCTTTCAGGAATTCGGGTAATTCAGAGTTTTGCCGCGGAAAAGGAAACCAGGAAGGTATTTTTTGAACTGGCCGACGAGCAGAGGAAAGCCTTTGTGGACGCCGTGGTTGTGGCGGACGGTTTTGGACCTGTAGTGGAAATTACATGGGGGCTTGGGGGATTTCTGCTCTACTTTATCGGAATCCGGATTATCGGGGCTGAAAATGTGGGAATAGGAACCTTTCTTGCATTTTCTACCTATATTGCCATGTTCTGGAGTCCTATCCGCAATCTGGCTAATTTTTACAATAAGCTGACCACGAATATCTCGGCAGCCGAGAGGATTTTTGATATTTTAGATACAAAGGCGGATATCCGGGATCGGGACGGTGCAGGGAAACTGCCGCAGTTAAAGGGTGAGGTGGAATTTTCCCATGTATCCTTTGCCTACGCGGACGAACCGGAGAAGATGATATTAAAGGACGTCAGTTTTAAGGTAAAACCAGGGGAAACGATTGCCCTGGTCGGGCCTACCGGTGCGGGAAAGACAACGATTGTCAATTTAATCAGCCGTTTTTATGAGGCACAGGAAGGGGAGATTCTTCTGGACGGGCACGAGGTTTCGTCCGTGACCTTAAAGAGTCTGCGCAGCCAGCTTGGGATTATGACGCAGGATAACTTCCTTTTTTCCGGGACAATCCGTGAAAATATCCGTTATGGTCGGCTTAATGCCTCAGATGAAGAGGTAATCGAGGCGGCAAAGGCCGTGAATGCCCATGAATTTATAGAAAAATTAGAAAATGGGTATGCTACAGAAATCAGCGAGCGCGGGGCAAGACTTTCCATTGGGCAGAGGCAGCTTCTGGCTTTTGCACGAACCATGGTTTCTAAGCCCGGGATTTTAATTCTGGATGAGGCGACGTCGAGTATCGATACGCATACGGAGCGGATGGTACAGGAGGGGATTGATGCGCTGCTGAAAGGGAGGACATCCTTTGTGATTGCGCACAGGCTTTCGACCATCCGCAAGGCGGACAGGATCTTTGTCATTGATCAGGGGAAGATTTTAGAAGAAGGAAACCACGGGGAACTGATGAAGAAGAAGGGGGCTTATTATCAGCTTTATCAGAGTCAGTTTATGTAAAAGAAAAGAAAGTTGCCCGTTGCTGTGAACGTGTGAACAGTAACCTGCAAACGTGTAAACAGTAACCTGCAAACATATGAACAGTAACCGATTACCGCGAACATGTGCTCAGTAACAAAGAAAGGGATGGACGAAAGGGGGAAAATCGGATAGAATAGAGTCAAAAAAGATAGAAGACGAACTCTGGATTGGGGATGGTGAGGAAAGATGGCGGCGAAGGAACAGATTAAGGAACAGGTAAAAAACCAGGTAAAACTGCCCAGGCAGTACCAGGTAGTGATTTATAATGATGATTTTACCCCTATGGATTTTGTGGTGGAAGTGCTGGTGGATATTTTCGGCAAAGAGGAAGCGGCGGCTGTGGCGCTGATGCTGGAGATTCATAAAGGGCAGTATGCGGTTGCCGGGGTTTATCCTAAGGATATTGCGGCAACGAAGGCGGCGCAGGCGGTGCAGTGGGCCAGGCGGGAGGGTTATCCGCTGAAGGTGGAAGCGATTTGTGTGTGAACCCAAAGCAGAAGAAGCGGCAATAGACCTTTTGACGCTTCAATCATATCATTTGGACAGAAGGGATAAGGGACAAGATGGAATTTACCAAGAACATGCATAAGGCCATGGAGAGGGCAGTGATTTTGGTTCAGCAGAATCATCATCGGTATTTTTTGCCGGAACATATTTTATACGGAATTACGTTTGATGAGGATTTTGGCCGGGAGTTTACGACGGCCGGGGGGAAGGTTGAACTGCTTCGTAAAAATCTTATGGAGTTTTTGGGGGAACATGCAGAAACCGTGGACGGTGAAAATAAGGCTGTGCTGAGTGCGGATATTGAAAGGGTTCTGATGATTTCCGAAGGACAGGCTCGTTCCAGCAGCCGCAGGGCGGTGGATATCAGCCATGTTTTATCGGCGCTTTTGCAGCTTGAGGATTGTTATGCCCTTTATTTTCTTCTGATCCAGGATGTGGATTTGCTGGAACTGATTGGAGAACTTTCCCGGGAGAGTCTGTACCAGGAGCGGGGCGGGGCAGAAGACGAGTTTTTGCAGGATAGAATTTCAATGGGCGAAAACCGGAAAAAGGGAAACGGACGAAGGGCCGAGGAAGATTTTGGAGAGGATTTGCAGGATACGGGAGAGTACGGCGGGGAAGACAGGAGAAATCCGTCGGCAAAGTCCCGCCGCTGGCTTCGCTATGTGGAGAATATGGGGGAAACCTGTAAGAAACAGAATCCGTTAATCGGGCGGGAGCAGGAACTTGAGCGGACGATGCAGATTCTCTGCCGCAAGGATAAGAATAATGTGCTCCACATCGGTGAACCGGGGGTGGGAAAGACAGCGATTGCCTATGGTCTGGCACAGAAGCTTCTTAAAGGGGATGTGCCAAAGCCCCTTGTCGGGGCATCGCTTTATGGTCTGGATCTGGGAGGACTTTTAGCGGGGACGCAGTATCGCGGAGATTTTGAAAAGCGCTTTAAGAAGATTATGGAAGGGCTTATGGGGGTGGAAAAGCCAATCCTTTATCTGGATGAGATTCACAACATCGTCGGTGCGGGGGCAGTGGGCGGCGGCAGCCTGGATGTGGCTAATCTTTTGAAGCCATATCTTGCCGCGGGCCATATCCGCTTTATCGGGGCGACAACCTATGAAGAATATAAGAAGCATTTTTCCGGAAGCAGGAGTCTGGTTCGGCGCTTTCAGAACGTGGATATATTAGAACCGGGGAAGGAAGAAGCAATAGAGGTTTTAGAAGGGCTGAAAGCGGGATACGAAAAATTTCACGGGGTAAAATATGCAAAGGGAGTTTTGGCCTATGCGGTGGAGATGAGCAGCCGCTATATGAATGAGCGGTTTCTTCCCGACAAGGCCATTGACCTGATCGATGAGGCGGGGGCTTACCGCAGACTTCACCCGTTAGCGCAGAAAAAGCAGACGGTGGGGAAGGATTTAATTGAACAGGTGCTGGCAAAAACCTGCAATATTCCCGTAAAAACCGTGGAAAAGGGAGAAACCGAAAAGCTGGCTGTGCTGGAGGCGGCGATAAAGCAGCAGTTGTTCGGGCAGAAGGAAGCCATCGTCCAGGTAGTTAATGCGGTGAAGTTTTCCCGTGCAGGCTTAAATGAAGAAAATAAGCCGGTCGCATCGTTTTTATTTGTGGGAGCGACCGGTGTGGGCAAGACCGAGCTGGCCAGAGTGCTTGCGGCAGAACTTGGGATTTCGTTTATCCGGTTCGATATGAGCGAATATGCGGAAAAACACGCCGTTGCTAAGCTGATTGGCGCTCCGGCGGGTTATGTGGGCTACGAGGAAGGGGGACTTCTCACCGAAGAAATCCGAAAACACCCGCACGCCGTTTTGCTGCTGGATGAAATTGAAAAAGCTCATCCCGATATTTTTAATGTTCTTCTGCAGGTGATGGATTATGCCACGCTTACGGACAACCAGGGAAGGAAGGCGGATTTCCGCAATATTATCCTGATGATGACCTCGAATGCCGGGGCAAAAGAGGTGGGAAAGAGCCAGATAGGTTTTGGAAGTTCGGCCGTAAATATGGACGCACTGAAAGAAGCGGTGAAACGTACCTTTTCCCCGGAGTTTCGCAACCGGTTAAGCAAGGTCGTATACTTTAACAGCTTAGACGATGCTATGGCAAAGCGGATTACGAAAAAGAAATTAAAGGAATTAGGCGATAAGCTGGCACTGAAAAACGTGGAATTTGAACTGACCCCGGCGGCAGAGGAATATATCCGCAAAGCAGGAATAACCAAAGAGTACGGCGCACGGGAGATTGACCGTGTGATTACCGGCGAGGTAAAACCGCTTCTGGCAGAACAGCTTCTGTTTGGACGTTTAAAGCGGGGCGGGAAATGCTGCCTGGATGTGGAACAGGGGGAACTTGTTCTCAGGCAGATGTAAATCGTTTTGGTTAATGTCATACACTGCGCAGAAATTCAGCTTATCTGCTGTACAAAAAGGAGAATTGCAAGCTTGGAAAAAAGAAAAAAGGTCTGGAAATATGTGAAGATACTGGCAAAGGGAACGAAAATTTTCCTGCACATGTTTATGCCTGTGCTTTCGTTTCTGCTCTTTGAATGGGTTACCGGAAATCTTTTCCATCTTTCCCGGCCTTTTCTTGTTCTGGGTATTTTGTGGACGGCGGTGTTTTATCTGGCGGCTTTTGGGATTTTTGGCAATACACGATTTTCCCTTCCGCTGGTATCACTGTTCTTTTACAGTCTTTCCGTTGCGGAAACCTTCGTGATGGAGTTTCGCCAGAATCCGATTATGCTCTGGGATATTTTTTCTTTGCCGACGGCGCTTTCCGTAGCGCAGAATTATCACTTTTCTTTTTCCATGGAAATGAAAACCGCAGGCATGGTTCTTCTCAATATCAATTATCTTTTTTTGTTTTTTCCGCTTCGGGCAAGGGGACTCAAGCAGCGCCTGGCGGCGGGAATCGGAAGTTTTGGGCTTTTAGCAGCCTATGTTTCGGTTTTTTTCCGTCAGATCGTTCCCGCCTGGGCGCTGGTGATCAATATGTGGGCAATGCAGGAAAGCTTTGACACCTACGGCTACATTCTGGCTACAGCAGTTTCCGCGCAGTATCTGGTGAAAAAGCCGCCCCGCGGTTATTCGCATGCCCATTTGCAGGAACTTGCAGAGAAAATAGAAAATGGGACGTATTTTGCAGGGGAAAGCATAAGTGAAAATAAAGGGATTCGCCCGGTAAATCTTATCTGTATTATGAATGAAAGCCTGGCGGATCTGCGCGTTGCCGGGGAATTTACAACGAATAAAGATTATTTTCCGTTTCTTCACGGGCTGACGGAAAATACGGTGAAGGGAAGTCTTTGTGTTCCGGTTTTTGGTGCGATGACCAGCAATACGGAGTTTGAATTCCTTACCGGGGACAGTATGGCGCTTTTTCCGGTGAATACTACCGCCTATCAGTTTTATGTCCGTCCGGATACGAAATCCTTAGTCAGCACCTTAAAAGCACAGGGTTATCGCGCCGTGGCGATGCATCCCTATCCGCCGGAGAACTGGAACCGCGATAAATGCTATGCATCCATGGGTTTTGATGCATTTTTGTCCTGGGATGATTTTTTGGGGAGTGAGGTTCTGCGCTATTATGTCAGCGACAGGGGCAATTATCAGAAAATTATTGAAGAGGTTGAAAAAAAAGAATCACCTTCGGATAAGCTGTTTATCTTTAATGTTACGATGCAGAACCATGGGGGATATGACGAGGTGAATGAAAGCTTTCCTCATGAAATTTATCTTACGGGAGAAAATCGGGGGAAGTTTCCCAAGACAGATCAGTATCTTTCGCTGATGCTGGAATCCGATCGGGCGTTTCAGGAACTGACGGAGTATTTCAGCCGGGTTGATGAACCGACGATGCTGGTGATGTTTGGCGATCATCAGCCGGGGATAGAAGAGGAGTTTTATAATCATATTGCCGGAAGGCCCAGTGGGGAAATACCCGATGAAGAACATTTAATCTGGTATCAGACGCCGTTGGTTATCTGGACGAATTATTCCCAGCCTTCACAGGATCTGGGAAAGCTGGGAGCCGTGTATCTGTCTTCCTATGTATTGGAGCGTGCAAATCTTTCCATGAGTCCGTTCCAGCGCTTTTTGGGCAGGATGTCAAAGAAGCTTCCGGTAATTCATCCCATTGGGTGCTATGGACAGGACGGAGCCTATTATACCTGGGAGGAGGCAAGATCTGCTTCCTGTCCTTTTTCGACGCTGGTGCAGGACTATGAAGGGATGGTTTATAATCACAGTTTGGATGTTCAGAAAGCAGAAGCCTTATTTTCTCTGCCGCAGTAGATGCTGCCCCGGATTATTTTTTGCTGTTTGAGCAATCGCTTTTTGCCCGTTGCTGTGAGCATGTGAATTGTAAGCTTTACTTTTTCCGTGACAGTTTTCTGGATAACAGACGCAGGGTTTCCAGCTTCTTTTTATCACTTTCGGATAAGTGCCCGGTCAGGATTTCCGCGATAACGGCGGTTTCCTGGTCGGAAAACTGAATTCCCTGTTTCATGGTTTCCTGGTTTAATTCCATAAAGGCACCGAGAAGTTCATTTTTGGGCATGTGGGCAATGCGGTTGGAGAAAGAAACCAGGAGATCGAGTTTTTTTGGGTCCATGCCCTTTAAGCGAGGGTCATTTCTCCAGGATGTTTGTGTTTGTTCCATAGTTTACCTAACCTTTCTATGTAAAATAAAGTAGAATAAAAGCTTTTGTCGGAGTTTCGATTTTTATTTTTGCTGGTTTTTGCTGTCAGGTAAAAGCCTGCAGCGACTGCATCATCAGCTGGATATTTTCCAGACGGGACTGCTGTTCCGGGGAGAGGATGTTTTTCAGCTTTTCCAGCATCAGGGAAGGCGAGGAGGTATTGTTTTCCTGTACAGGTGCGGTTTCCTGGTAGTTTCTGCGCAGCTGGAAGCCCTGGATCAGGTTAATTAATACATCGAAGAGATCCTGTTCCTGCTTTGTGCCGTAGGGCTTCATGGCATTTAACATTTCTATCGGGGAGATTTTATCCTGTTCTACGGAACAAATCCCCATCTCACCTTCCGGCCCTTCCTGGAATAATTCCATCGTGCGCATCAGTTCATTGCCTTTAACTAAAAGAGAGAGAAATTTCTGCTGGGAAACATGGACGTAGGGCAGTGCCGCCTTAATCATCTGTAAATGGTGATCACCGATAAGATAATCCAGTTCGGTAAACTTTAATTCATCTCTTTCCATTCTTCCTCCATCTTCGTTCATTTGCTGCTGTCTGCAGATCCTTTAGCTGCTGTTCACAAATTCGCAGCAACGATCCCTTACAGCCGCAATGATTTTCTTTGCTTCTATATATATGGCTGATGTACGGGATTTATGTCTTATGCATATGATAAAATGTACCCTCAAAAAGGAGGATGTTTTTATGGTGTATACAAAGCTGATTATCGACGGCAATGCGGTCTATGAAATAGATGAGGAATGTATGATGCAGCGCAGAAAGCAGTTAGAAGAAATGGAACGCCAGAAAAAAGCAGGTACGAAAAACCAGCAGCAAAAGTAAACAGGGAAATCCTGAACAAGAGAACAGCAAAACAGAAAAAAGTAAATAAAGAAAAAAGGGCATTCCCAAATGAGGATGCCCTTTTCTCGGATGTGCGGGTTTCAAGGTCAAAAATCCATCAGGTAAGCAAGCATTTGTCAGATTTTTTTAGTTTTGACCTTTTAACCCTGCGTGCACGGGATTAGCAGAAGAAACGTCCGCCGCCGCAGCAGCACAGAAGAATAAGAATCCAGCAGATATCTCCTCCAAAACCAAAACTGCATCCGCAGTTGCAGCTATTGTCGAAGCATCCGTTGCTGCATCCGCCGTTGCCGCCGCAGCAGCACAGGATTAAGATAAGGAAAATCAGATTCGAACAATTTCCTCCGCCTGTCTGGCATTCGCACCCACAACCACAGTTTGTTGCCGCTACATCACTCATGTTAAATCCTCCAAAAATTTTCTTTACACTCCATCATATGAACACCGGCTTGCCATAGTTTCCTTGATTTCAAAAAAGATTCAAAAAAGTTTTTTACTTCTTTCCTTGTGTTCTTTCGGCAGGCGTGTTAGAATCATAGGATAGAAGTACCTGCAGCATGTACGGGTATCTGGTTGTGTAAAGGATTTGTGATAGAAAAGTGATAGAAAAGGACAGGATGATATGACAAACAATGAAGATAAAATTGAATTATTTGAGCGAAAACCCATTCCCCAGGCCGTGGCGCAGCTGGCTGTGCCTACGATATTAAGTTCCCTGGTTATGGTGCTTTACAATATGGCGGACACTTATTTTGTCGGGATGTTAAATGATCCTGTGCAGAATGCCGCCGTAACCCTGGCTGCACCGGTTCTTCTGGCCTTTAATGCCGTAAATAATCTTTTTGGCGTGGGAAGCTCCAGTATGATGAGCCGGGCGCTGGGAAGACGGGATTATGAAGCCGTACAGAAAAGCTCGGCATTCGGGTTTTACTGTGCGCTGTTTTGTTCACTTTTGTTTTCCTTTTTATGCATGGTTTTCCGCTCGCCCCTGCTGCAGCTTCTGGGTGCGGATGTCCATACCGTCAGCGCAACGAACGATTACCTTCAGTGGACGGTGATCTGCGGCGCGGCTCCTGCGATATTAAACGTCGTTATGGCCTATATGGTGCGTTCAGAAGGGGCTTCCCTTCATGCCAGCTTGGGAACCATGAGTGGATGCCTGTTAAATATTGTTTTAGATCCCATCTTTATTCTCCCCTGGGGACTGAATATGGGAGCGGCCGGGGCAGGGCTGGCGACGTTTATATCCAACGGTGTTGCCTGCCTGTATTTCTTTGTCCTGGTTTATAGCAAGAGAAAAGAAACCTGTGTCTGCTTTAATCCCAGGAAATTCGGCTGGGAAAAGGCCATTGTCCTTGGGGTGTGCGGCGTGGGAATTCCGGCTTCCATCCAAAACCTTCTTAATGTTACCGGGATGACCATATTAAATAACTTTACTTCGGCCTATCAGGCGGATGCCGTGGCGGCGATGGGCATTGCCCAGAAAATCAATATGCTTCCCCTGCAGATTGCCCTTGGTTTTTCCCAGGGAATTATGCCGTTAATCAGCTATAATTATTCCAGCAGGAACGATAAGCGGATGAAGGATTCCCTTCTTTTTGTACTGAAAACCTTGATTCCCTGTATGCTCCTTGTTTCGGTTGTCTACTATCTGGGAGCGGGGGCGCTTATCGGGGCATTTATGAAGAATCCTTCCATTATTGCCTATGGAACACAGTTTCTGCGCGGTTTTTGCCTGGGGCTTCCGTTCCTCTGCATGGATTTTGTGGCCGTGGGGGTATTTCAGGCGATTGGGCTGGGTTCAGCCGCCTTTATCTTTGCCATTCTGCGAAAAATTGTGCTGGAAATCCCGGCACTGTATGTGCTGAATTATTTCTTCCCGCTCTATGGATTATCCTATTCGCAGTTTGCTGCAGAATTTGTCTTATCCATCGCTGCAGTGTGGATGCTGGCAAGAATTTTCAGAAAATTACAGAACCAGCCAAAAACGGTTTAAGTTTTCGGAAAAACAGGCTTTGTTAGATGGACGAATGCTCGAATAAAACGACAGAAAATAAAGAGGAAAGAAAAAAGGGAAAATTGTACAAGAGATTTAACAATTGTGCAACACATTTTAATAATTTGGTAATTCCATTTTTGGGAAAATGTGTTATACTATAATGCGGTGAAGCTTGCCGGATTATGTTCTTTTATGCTGCCGGCGAAACAACACCGGAAATGAAACAACCATAAGTGCAGAAAATCGGTTACGGATATGGAGATCAGAAACAGAAATCTGTGCTTATGTAAATATATAGGGATGACAGGTGATGGAAAATGATGAATGATTATGAAAGAGGCCGCGCATCTTCCGGCCAGGGCAGCTCAAGAAGCAGGAATTCCCGAAGTTCTGCTTCTTACAGCAGGAACGGACACAGTTCAGGGACGCCAGGAAGGACAGGCAGTTCTTCCCACAGCACAGGTTCAAGGGGGAGGAGTACAAGGAGCAGTTCTTCATCCTCACACCGTTCATCGCAGGGGCGTTCATCTTACCGCTCGAGCAGCGGATACGGGAGAAGCGGATATAATAAAAGAAGAAATCACCGCAGGAGAAATTCTTCAAATATCTGGTGGTACAGCATAATCGGCCTGGTGGCCGTCGTTGCTGTGGTATCCGTAATCTGGGGTACTTTGGAAAAGAAAAAAAGAGATGCCGAGAAGACAACCGAATTTATCGAAGAAACTACAACGGTTCCGGAAACCGAACTGGAAAAGACGGTTATGGTGGATAATATCGTGATTACCGGAATGAGCCGTGATGTTGCAAAAGCTGCTATTTTACAGGAATATCCATGGGCGATGACCGTGCAGAACGGCGAAGAAACCTATTCGGTGACAAATTTAATGGAAGCTAAGGTCGATGCGCTTCTGGATGAAATATATACAGGGGAGCCGAAAGAAAGCTACACCCTTGATACCCACGGGCTGGAAGAAGCCGCTGCAGCCGAGGCAAAAGCCGCGGCGGATCTCTGGGATAAAAAGGCGAAGAACGGTTCCATATCTTCTTTTGATGAAGACGCCAATAAATTTGTCTTTACCGGGGCGGAGATGGGAAGTGCTGTAGATCAGGAAAAGCTGGCGGCGGACATCTTAGCTGCTCTGGAGAAAAAAGAGTTTGATCAGGTGATTCCGGTGACGACAACCGAAGTGCATCCGGAGTTTGACGAGGAAACCGCAAAGGAAAAATATAAAACCGTCAGCACCTTTACCACGAATTCTACGGCAAACAGCAAGAGGAATACCAACTTAAAGCTGGCCTGCCGGGCGATTAACGGCACGGTGCTTCAGCCCGGCGAGGAGTTTTCCTTTAATACGGTAGTAGGGCAGAGAACCGAAGAAAAGGGCTATCAGCCGGCCGGTGCCTACAGTAACGGTGAAGTGGTGCAGGAGATCGGCGGCGGTGTGTGCCAGGTTTCCACCACGCTGTACAATGCCGTGCTGCGGGCCGGATTAAAAACCACAACCCGACGTTCCCACACCTACGAACCGTCCTATGTCACACCGGGAATGGATGCAACCGTAAGCTATGGCGGACCGGATTACAAGTTTGTGAATAACTCTTCCACGGCCATCGGCATCCGGGCCAGCTACTCCGATCAGGTAGTAACCGTGTCCATCTATGCCGTACCCATCCTGGAAGAAGGTGTAAAATATACCTTAAAATCGACGAAGATTAAAGATACCGATGTTCCTCCGCCAACCTACGAAGAAGATATGACCCTTCTTCCGGAGGTGGAGAAAGTAAAGAGTGAGGGAAGCCAGGGAAGTTACTGGGAAACCCGTCTGGTGATCACCAAGGACGGAGAAACCATCAGCGATGAAGTGGATCATAACACAACTTACAAGGGGCATGCCCCGGTAATCTTAAGAAATACCTCCGGTGTCGTTATACCTCCGGAAAATGTCGAACTTCCTACAGAAACACCGATTGCCTCCGAAGGCGCAGCCGACGGTTTTGCTAATGCACCGATCGAAGTGCCGCAGCCGGGAGAAGCTACAAATCCGACAGGATCTTCCACAAGTCCGACAGGTTCGACGACTTCTTCAGGGAATACCAACCGGCCCGAAGCCAGCCGCCCGGAGAGCAGCACAGAGGCTTCCAGACCGGCAGAAACCTCCAGGCCGGCAGAGCCGACCAGGCCAGCCGAAACCTCCAGGCCGGCAGAGAGCACCACCCCTGCGCCGTCGGTTCCCTCCGGACCAACCGCGCCGCCCGCACCGAACACCCCAGGCGGGGCAGTATCCCCCGGTGAAAACGGTCCCGGCTACGGCGGCCCGGGAAACCCGGCAGAGATAGTGGCACCGAATCCGTTGGGGGCGTAAAAAAAGGAAATAGATTCAGTTCATAAGAAAAAGCGATCCATTGTAGAAAGGGATCGCTTTTTTATAAAGAAGGAAGGGAAAAGCGAAATTTTCTTAATACAGATAAAAAAATAAAAAATTCAGAATTTAAAGAAAAAAACCATTTATTATTGCAATAAATGGTTTTTTGTTTGGTTAAAAATCATAATGAATCGCAAAAATCTGTTGCAAAAAGTATAGGTTTTGCAAATCTTTTTTTCAAAGGAAAATCTCCTTTATTCTATTACAATATCGTCAAAAAATCAAGAAACTTAACTATTTTTCTTAGGTAATTTGCACCAGAAAAATTTTGTTGCAAAACCTATAGTTTTTGCAAATTCGGGAAAATCCTGATAAATGCTTGCTTTGCGGGCTGTTTTGGGCGGAGGTTTATGGAGTGGAAAGTGTGCCTGAACATACGGTTGATAAAATGGCCGAAACCGGCAAAAAGGCTGGAAAAAGCAGGAAAAACAGTGACGGGAAAGCCGCTGGAAAATTTATCTGCAAGACCATATGTCAATACAGCAAAGAGCCGGTTTCTGATGAAGACATGAAAAAACTTATGGAAATCGCGGATGGCTATGGAAGGGTGAAGAATTATGTGTACAGCCGCTACAGCGGAATTGCCAGCCTATCCAAGCTTTACCCGGGCTACACCGTTCAGAATGAAATGACAAAGAGCGGTCTGCGGTCTTCGATGGGTCTGCCCTCGGTATATTTTTATCTTGCTATTTTTGATGCATTGGGAGATATCAAGAGCCAGTGGACGAGGACGAAGAACAAGGTTTTGGGGCTGATTGGGAAAAACGAAGGATTTTCGGAGGAAGAAAAGCACTATCTTCGCTTTGTTCTTCGGGTGGGGAATGCATTTGAGGCGGTTATGAACCGGCAGCTTATAAGGCTTCCGGCAGCATTGGAAAAAAAGTACCAGGAACTGGCGGAGCAGGTGGATGAAGATAAGCTGCAGCGCTATTTATGCAGACAGGTGAGAAAATACCATGTGCGGCTGCACACCGAAGAAAATCTGGGATTTTCGGCTGCGGAAAGGGCTTATAGGTATGAGAATCATGGGATTTATCTTGCTGTTAAAGAGAAACGGAAGAGGGTATTTGTGCCGCTCACAGATAACCATGCCTATCTGTGCCAGATTTATGTGAAACTGTATCCGCAGGAAAAACGTGTCGTTCTGCATGTGCCGGTGAAGATGGCGGTGAAGGCGCGGGAAGACTTTGTACATCCGGTGGGAATTGCCCTGGGGATGTATACGATGCTGACGACGGATGGCGGTAACAGCTATGGGGAGGAACTGGGGGATTATCAGATAAGGTATGCAGAGTGGATGCAGGAGCAGACCCGGTGTTATAACCAGAATCGGGAGAATAATCCGGGGCGGAAGAAATATACCGCAAAAAAGCAGAGATTGACCGAGCAGATGCACAGCTATATCAACCATGAACTGAATCGGTTTCTGGAGATGGAAAAGCCGAAGACGGTGTACATGGCCAAGCTGCCAAAGCCCCGGGGCGGAGGAATTAACCGGAAAAACCGAAAGATTAACTATTCCGTGTCCATGTGGCAGAGGGGCTACATCCGAAGCCGTTTAGAGCAGAAATGCAGGGAACGGGGGGTGGAGATAAGAGATGTTTGGGGGAAAGATATAGGAAATATGTGCAGCTATTGTGGAGAAATGGGGAAAAAGAAGGATGGGGAGTTTGTATGTGAAAGCTGCGGATTTTCGATAGAGGAAAAAGTCAATACAGCGCGGAATGTGTTAAAGAGGGGGATGGAGGGGAAGCGTGTGACGGGAGATGGAAATGAAATATAAAAATGAAAAAGAAATGAAAATGAGCAGAAATGAAAAAGGATTGATCAAATGAACAGCAGGCCAGATAAATTTTCGTGATGAGCGGAAGTTTCACCGCACGGACTGGAAGGCGTGTTCCTGATAATAAAAAAGAAAGAACGGCCTTAGAAGGCAGGGAAACAAAAACCTGCGTATTGGTTAGGCCAGGACCCCGGGAACATGGATTGCAAGGCAGTTAAAGAGCAGAAGCGATGAAGCCGGAATGTGATCTGTGATGTACCGGGGAGCGAAGCAGGGGATGAAGTTGAACTTATGTTGAATGGAGTTTCCAGCATCACCGGAGATAGTTTTGGATTTTGATTTTTGTTGAAATCTGGAGCTGGATGGGTGACCAATGTGCCTTATTTTAAAATGAAGAATGAAAAGATTAAAAGAAAAAGGGGATGATTCCAGTGGAGAAGAAAAAATCAAGAAAGAAGCTGTTAATTGTTATAGTATTTATTGTCTTAATAGCAGTAATTGGAGTTTTAGGGGCTGTCATTTATCGCTTAACAACCAAGGAACCAGAAGAAGTACAAAAACCGGAAAGAGCAGTTTCAGAGGGACTTGTGGTTGGGGGAACTACAAATCAAAAGGCATCGGATGCAAGGTTTACTACCGATATGAATATGACCTGGACATTTCCTTCTGGAAGTGATACTTCAAATAATGCAGTGATTGGGAATTCAAAAAGTAATCTTTATGAGTGTTATTTTGAGGTATATCTGGATGATGAGGAACAAACATTACTGTATAGTTCTCCAGTGCTGCCAGTAGGAAAAAGACTGGATAAATTGAAATTAAATCAAGTATTGTCTGATGGATCTTATGATGCAATATGTACATACCATATTTTGGATGATGAAGACCCGGAAATAGAACTTGGAACAGTTTCTTTTGCGGTAACATTGATGTTCATTCCATAAAAATACGTAAAACAGAATAGATTTTTAATACAGCTATATAGGTTCACATGTTCTGGCCAGTAAGAAGGCAGATATTATTGGCTTTTCGTGAACTATATATAAATAAAAATATTTTTATTCTTAGGAGGTAGTAAGTTATGAAACGTAATATGAAAAAAGTTGTTGCTACTGCATTAGCAATGACTATGTGTGTTCCGGTTGCCGCATCCGCTGCAGATGTAAATGGTGGTGCATTTACAACATCATTTGATATCTATTCACCGACACTGACTGTTGAAGTTCCTGTAAATCTGGACATTGAAGTTAATCCTTTTGCCAGTTCAACTGCTACAGATACGAAAAAATTTGAAGTTGCATCAAAAAGCATGGATATTATTAATGGATCTGTAGATAAGGAAAACGATCTGGGAATCCCGGTAGTTGCTACAATTAAAGCAAAGATCACCTCTAAGAGTGAGGGAGTTATCACAGAATATAATACGTTTACTTCTGATAAAACTTCCGCAAAAAAGAGAATTCAATTAAATCTTTCAAAAGCTGGAACAGCAGCCACAATAGATGTTAAAGCGGCAGAAGGATCGAATCCGGCAGGTGCACCGGCTTACAGTACTGATGGCAAATTAGATCTTTCACAATATGCAGTAAAGACAAAAGCAAATTATACTGGTTCTACGGATACAGCAATTACAGGATTTGGTTCATTGCTCTCTATAGATATTGGAGTACCTACAACGAAGGATACTACTAATAATTCATATGCAAATGCAGCGGATGTAGTTCCAACTGCAGGTTCTTTTGCAGTCACTGGTGTAGCAAACACAGGTGCAGACTGGAAGAAAGATGATATTGGCGTGGAAGTTACTTACTCTATTAAAGCCAGCAGTGCACTGAATATTGCTACACCTGCTCTTACAGGTGTGACACATTCATCAGCCGGAACAACAGATCTGGAGATTAATTTAACAGGCATTGGTGAAGCTGAAGTTATCGCCATGGCTGCTCATAATGATAATGGTTATGGTGATGCTATTTGGGAGAGCAAACAGTTTAAATTTGAACCGGACGCTACCACTGCTGGAAGCGCTAAAGTTACAATTGCCAAAGATGATAGCATTTTAGCAGCTTTAGCTGGTGATGATTATAAGGGAAAGCCACAGGATTTTGTTGTTGTATTGTCTGACGGACGCTATATTGTATCAACATTAACTGTAAATTAACCTATAATTTAAGAAGTTATTTTTATAAACCTAACTTTATGAAAGGGTATTTCTGCCGTACCCATAATATCACTCCACCTGTTCAAGGGTGGAGTGGATTTTATAAATAAAGGAGAATATTATGCGAAGAAAGGTAGCAGCTTTGTTGATTTTTTTACTGTTAAGTTGTTATATTAATGTATTTGCAGAAGTATTTCAAAGAAATGAAAAAACTATTGTAAGTAAAAAAATTTCGCCATATGCTATTGCAACGAATTCACAAATCAGAGAAGCTACAAGTTCAAAGGCCAGAGATACAGATAAAGAAGATATAGAAATTAATATAGAAGATGGCGTATATGTAGTTTCATTTCCTGCGAATATTCGTGCATATTTAGATCCGGGAAATTTAAGTGGAAAAGGACAAGTATTTTCTGATGTATATGTAATTAAAAATTATGGAAATAAAGATTTATCAATTAAAATAACCAATATTGATGTTAATTATTGGTCTGATGAATATGTATATGAATTTTCTAAGGAAAAAGTTACAGCTACATCTTCGCAAGTAAAACGATTAAATGTTGACATGATTTGGGAAAATAAAAAGAAGAGAGAAAAAAGGGTTTTAAATATACTGGATAGTGAACCAAATCAGAATGTTTTACATTTAAAAGCTGCAAAATATAATAAAGAGGGCGAATTTGTAGAACTTAATGATGATAGCATTGGTTCGTTTTATTTTACAGGAACATTAAATGCAAATCCCAATTTCACATGGGAAGATGGTGAAATAACGCTTGGTTTTGATTATGAAATTATCAGTTCGGAGATAAAGGAAAAATGAAGAAAGATACTGGAAGGAAGAGAAAGCTTTTGGAATCAGATAAAACATTTGAAAAGAAAGCGTTATTTTTTGAAAACATAGGTGATGATGGAAGAAATTTTTGGTTTTCAGAATTTGATTATAATGCTCTGTTTAAAATAGATAAAGAAAGTTGGAAAGCAGAGTTCATTGGATTTTTTCCAAATGAAAATTTTGTACAAGAGCGATTATATATTTCTATGGCAATGTATTATGGGAAAATTTATTTTGCACCGCATAATGCAGATGAAATAGCAGTATATGACATTGAAAGAAAAAAATTCAAAAAAATACCGATACCCATACCTCGAAAGCGTGAATTTTTAATAGAAGAAAGTGGAAAATTTTTCAGAACCGTTAGTGTAGAAGAAAAGGTATATTTTATACCATATTATTATCCGGGAATTTTATGTTATGATACAAAAAATGATGTATTTAGCTATTTTGATGATTGGATTAATGAGATTGAAGAAAAAAGAGTCAATCAATGGGGATATTTTTTAGAAGTTATTTTTGTTGAAAATAGATTAATTCTTCCTTGTGCCTGTGCAGATGCGGTAGTTATACTTGATCTTTCTGTACAGAAATCCTATATATTGAATACGGAGAAAACATCATATCTATGTAAATTTTGTGGAATATGTTATGCGAATAAATACTTTTATCTTATTTCAGCAGATGGAACGATTCAAAAGCGGAAATTAAAAGAAGAAAAAGAAGAGATAAAGATAATTAAATTACCAAATTTGGAATTCGATGAGATTGAATTTTATCCTGTAAAAAGTTTGAATGAATATATATATTTATTTCCTTTTGGTCAAAATAAAGGAATTAGGTTTAATATGAATAACGAACAATGGGAAGTAATAGATTGGTTTAGCAATAAAGAAAAATTTGAAAAAAAATGGTGCCAGTTTCTTTTTGCTTTTCCGACAGATGGAAAATTGTATGCAGAAACGGGAAACAGCCATTATCTTGTTGAATATGATTTTAATTATGGGAATAAATACAAAAAACAATTATTTCCATCACCAAAAGACAGCGACTTAATTGAAAAACAGGCAATACAAGAATTTGTTGAAAAAATTGAATATGCAGCAGTACGGGAAAATACAGTATTTTCATTAAAATTTATATTGTATGTTTTACAAAAATATAATGATTATTTGATTGAAAATATAAAGAATAAGCGAAAGGATAACGGAAAGGAAATATATTGTGTATTAATGAAATAAATACATTATAGTGAAAGGCAGAAAAGGTATAAGGATGCTCCAAGATTTAAAAATTAAATATGATTTTAGAACAATTAACATTGACGATTTATCGGAAAAAATAATGTATAATTATTTTTTTGTTGAAAAAGGGAAAACAGGATTTATAATTAATAGGCAAAAAAAATTGTATGGTATTATTACATTGAATGATTTTTTGAACAGTAAAGGAGATATTAAGGATTCTATAAATAAAAATTATTTATTTATTGATAAGGATTCCGAAGATAATGTCTTGTTAAAAGCTCAAAAAATTTATAATAAATATCATATCCATTCTTGTATTCCTATTATTGATGAGAATAAAATAATAATCGGGTATGTATATGATGAAACATCCTTGTTTAGGAAGAAAGCTGATTACGAAACTCTTGTTAAAAAAATAAAAGAAAAAATAGTATATTATAAATCAAGTTATTATTTCCAGAAAGAATTGGATATTTTTTTGAAAATATTAAAAAATACATCTATTTATATAAAAAAGTGCGAAATTCTAAATGAATTTCCATTTTCACAGTTCATAAACAGCAAGCTGCAAATAAATCTTTTAAATCATGAACAATTTTATGAAAAAGTATGGATAGAAAGAAAAAAAGATGATGATATGCAGGATAAAAAATGTTTGTTTTTAGATTTAGATTTTAATGAAATTTCTATTTTAATAAATAACATATATTCATTAGATAAATTTTGGAATGAATTTTCGGAATCCATGGAAAATGGAGGATATTCCAGAGTGTTTCGTATCATAAAGAATCCATATTATTCACTAATAGATTTTATTAAAGATCATGAATTAAAAGATATATCCTATCCTGGTTTCTCTATATTGACTAAATTTTTATCGGATTATTTTGAGTCGAATGGTTGCTTTTTTAACCTAGATGATGCAAATATAAAACATGGAATTAGGGCTAGTTGGTTAATCAATGGGGTAAGAAGCAGCAATAAAGTTTTTCATTCCTTTTCTACTTGCGATATGTTGGGGCAGCAAATAATTTTAAATAAAATATTAATTGAAAAAAGAATAGAAATTTTAAATATTTTACCTGCGTTATCAGCAAATTTGACTTGTGGTGAAAAGAGAAGATTTGAAACTTATGGCAGTGATTTAGGGGGATTAGTAATAAATCAAGATAATGCCTCAATAAATGATTTATTTGCGGAAGATTACAGAGAAAAAGCTGTTGATTGTGCAAAAGAATTTATCTATTCCTATCCGGTAATGCGAAGATTTGAGAATGATTTTTTAGTAAATGTTGATTATACAAGTCGTTATATCAATTTTGAAAATGGAATACGCAGAACCTTTTATCAGCCAGAATTTTATAACCATACGATTTATTTATTAGGACCATGTTTGGCATTGGGCTCTTTTGTTGAAGATAAATATACGATTCCTTCTCTATTATCGAAGCTTCTAATAAAAAATAATTATTTTTACCGGGTAGTTAATTTAGGAATGGCAATGTCTAATGATATTCAAGAACTGTTGAATTATCTTAATATACAAGATGGAGATATCGTTATCAATTTATTATCATCAGAAAAAAAATATGTTCAAAAACATATTGATGTTATAGAAACCAGTGAAGCATTTAATAAGATTACCAAACGTTCAGATATGTTTTTTGATATGCCGTTACATTGTAACCATCAGGGGAACGAAATATATGCAAACGTGATATATGAACACTTAAAAACTGTGCTAAAAAAAGAGGA
>ERZ808037.1004-NODE-1004-length-21091-cov-3.542210_pt1 | contig 21091 bp, 22 predicted proteins | sample MGYA00380190_ERZ808037 | MGnify/ENA primary metagenome ERZ808037 (study PRJEB31490, sample SAMN06133399) | mouse gut metagenome | isolation source: J9 | host: mice | place: China: Chengdu | collected 2015-05 ... | reverse complement strand
TCTTGGATGCTACTGTCGCGCTCTCAATGGTCAGAGCGGCCTTGTTGATGACAAGCTGGGCGGTGGCGGTGGCCTCCGAGGTGGAGGAGGCGGGCAGACTGAATGCCTTTGTACGGACGATTCCCTATAACCTGTACGCTATTCTGACCATTGTCATGGTATTTTTCTTAAGCGTCACGGATTTTGATTTTGGCCCTATGGAAAAAGCGGAGAATTCCAGAACAAAGGAACAGGAGCAGGCAGCCCAGGGAGAAGCGGCTGCGGAAAAGGGAAAAGGCACGGTGCCGGATCTGATCCTGCCTGTGGCGACCCTGATTGTGTGCGCGATTCTGGGAATGGCCTATGTGGGCGGCTTCTTTGAGGGAAAGGCCTTCACGGAGGCCATCGGGGAGAACCCCACAGCCGGGCTTACCCTGGGAACCTTTGCGGCGCTGGTGGTGGCGATGGTCCTGTATCTGCCCCGGCGGATCATGAGCCTGCGGGAGTTCATGACAGGGATCATCGACGGAATCAAGACCATGATTCCCGCGCTGACCATCCTGATTCTGGCATGGGGGCTGGGAGGCGTGTGCCGGGAGATGATCGGTACCGGCATTTTCGTCAGCCATTTCGTCAGCGCCGCAAACCTCCCCTTTGGGTTCCTACCCGCTATCGTGTTCGCTGTGGCGGCTTTCCTGTCCTTCTCCATGGGGACAGCCTGGGGGACCTTCGGCATTCTGCTGCCCATCGTGTCCATGATGTGCGCCGGGAGCGCGGGGGAGGCCATCCTGATTCCGGCTCTGGGGGCCACGCTGGCCGGATCCGTGTACGGCGACCACTGCTCGCCCATCTCCGACACTACCATCCTGGCCTCCATGGGAGCCCAGTGCGAGCACCTGCGCCATGTGGAGACGCAGCTGCCCTACGCTACTTTGGTGGCGGTGGTCTGCTTCTTCGGGTATCTTGTGGCGGGGTTTTCTGGGAATGCGTTTACTACGGTGCTATCGTCATTAGCGTTGCTGTTGGTGACATTTGGGGGAATCGCTTTCTGGAAGAAGCGAAGATGAAAGTTTCCGCCTTTGGCATGTCCAATTCCATTGTGTTTTACAGCGATATTGATTGGAAATAGCTGAGTGGGTAGAGAGCCGTGTTCTGGAGCTGCACCGGCGTCTCTCGGTTTTCGAACCGAACGCCCAAGGGAGCGGCATAGACTGACCGGAGCAACAATCTCTCTGCCATGAACCGGGAAAAGACTGCCAGAGAGTTAGCTATACGGGAGAGAAAGGGATAAAAATTTAATGAAAGAAGAATGCTATATCATCGGCATACGCAAAGACATCCGGGCCCGGATAGGGAAACAGCCTGGGGACAGTGTCTTGGTAACAGTCAGGGAACGGGAATGAGGGAGGGATAAATCATGTGGACATGTCCGAAATGCGGGCGCACTTTTCAGAAGCAGGAACAGAGCCACTACTGCGGAAAGGCACCAGAGACCATTGATGAATATATCGCGGCGCAGCCGGAGGGCACACGGCAGTATCTGAACCAGGTGAGGGACACGCTTCGCAGGGCGCTGCCGGATGCGGAGGAGCGGATTTCATGGAGCATGCCCACTTATCGGAAGAAGCATAATATTATCCAGTTCGCGGGCTTCAAGAACCATGTGGGCCTCTATCCGGGGCCGGAAGCCGTCCAGGCCTTTTCCCAGCGGCTGAAGGAATACAAGACCAGCAAGGGAACCATACAGCTTCCCTACAGCAAGCCCGTTCCTGCGGAACTGATTGCCGAGATTGCCAGATGGTGCGATGAGACGGGGAACCATCCCTAGGGCCAAGGGAACCGATTAATGCAGACTATTCCTATGCGTTTATTTACATTATCGCGTCTCAATTTTCTTCAGCAAAATGGTGCATAGCACCACAGAGAAAAGGAAGATGGCGAGCAAAGGCCTGAAATTGTGCTAGGTAAAAGCGCTTTCCGTCATGAAGGCGTATCCCCATGTGGCGGGGAATAATTTCCCGGCCATCACGAAGGCTTTGGGGAGCATATCGCCTGGAAACATGATTCCCGAGAGCATGGTGGAGGGAAGGAACAACAGGATAGAAAACATGGACGTATTCGCGGTATCTTTTACGGCCAGTCCGATAACGCTGGCGATACCCAGAGACACGGCAATCAGGGCAATCAGTCCGACAAAGTAGATTTCCGGACGCGCCGGGATTTTTGCGTCAAAGGCAAACGGCGCAATCCCATAGAGGAGGAAGCTCATGATGAGCAGATGCACAAACGCCGAAATATTCGTCAAAAATAGTCCGGATGCCAGAGGCACGCCGTTTGCCTGGTATGCGTTCTTCACATCGCTTCTGTAGATTTCCGCAAGCGAGGGCGGCAATCCAATCAACGCGCCCATGGTGACGGTGAACACCGACATGGACTGAATCAGAGTCTCGCGGCTCTGTGGTATAACGGATGTAAAGATTCCGCCCATGACGGCGAAGAACAGCAGCGGGACAGCATAGCAGGTAATCAACATCGTCCTGCTACGCAAGTCCAGTTTCCACTGTAATGCGACTCCATATAAAAATCCGTTCATTCCTTACTTCCCCCTTGCTATTCTTACAAAATGCTGTTCCAGAGAACCACGGTTCACCTGGATGTCTTGAATGTCCATCTTCTTTTCCTGATAGTCTTTTAATATGGCAATCAGGCTCTCACCGATGTCGTCCGCTTCAAAGTTTTCCGTTCCCTGGCCTGTCCTGATACAGATATTGTAATGCTTTCCAACGGTCTTCGTCAGTTCTTCCACTGTCCCCGCAAAGGCAATCCGTCCATCTCTCAGAATCGCGATATGGTCGCACAGATTTTCTACTTCCGCCATGTCGTGGCTGGCCAGCAGGATTGTTTTCCCTTTGGCTTTCAGCATGCGGATATACTCATGGAGAGAAATCCGTCCCTCGATGTCCAGCCCGGCAGTGGGCTCGTCCAGGAACACGATATCGGGATTGTTGATCAAAGCCAGTGCCAAATGCAGCCGCCGTTTCTGCCCGGTGGACATCTGCTGATATTGTTTGTCCGCCAGATTATCCACACCCAATGCCGCCAGCATAGAGGTGTCCACAGATACCCTGTTCCATTTTGCAAAAAGGCGGACAGCCTCCATCCCTTTGATATGGCCGGGGAGGGAAGCCGACTGCAGTTGGATGCCCATACTCCCATTTACGGTTATGCTGCCGCTGTCATACTTCCGTAAGCCCTCGATACATTCAAACGTGGTGGTCTTTCCCGCGCCGTTTACGCCCAGCAGCGCGAAGATATCTCCTTTGCGTATGCACAGGTCGATGCCTTTCAGTACCTCTTTTTTCCCATAGCTTTTCCGCAATTCCCTTACCTGCAGCGCGTCCATCATGTTGTCTCCTCCTCCTGGAATGGATTGATGCCTGAATGGGAAAAATAAGCGCCCAATGCCGGTTCGATAAAGGCATTTGCCCGGGCTGTTTTCTGTTTCCATTCCTGATTTAATCCATCGTTTTCTCCCATCTGCATGAGCTTGGGGAGCATGGCGGCATCCCCGTCGGTGAACTCCAGAACCATATCCCAGTAGGCTTTCGCGAACCGCAGCCCCTCAGGGCTTTCTGCCGGTATGCCCTCCTCCTGCAGTCGAATTGCCTCGTCCTGGAGGCGCAGAAATTTCTGCAGGAACGCCATGCCGCTCTTCCGGTCGAACCGGCTGCGGATATGATCCAGAGTCTCGCTGTCGAAATGCTTGATGAGCCAGTAGAAATCATTTTTCATTTCCAGGTTGACGATGATATCCGCATATTTTTTGAAGTCTACCGACTGCATTTCAAGAACTTCTGTCTTCAGGGCCTCAATGGCTGACAGGGATTCCGTCAAATCCGCTATTTTTTTACGGATGCTGGCTGCCTGCTCTGAAAGAATCTGCGCTACATCAGCCGGGGCATCCAGCGGAATCACCCTGTCACGGATGTCGTCCAGGGAAAACCCCAGGTGCTTCAGGGACAGTATCTGATGCAGTCTGACGATGTCCTTGTCCGTATAAAGCCTGCGGCCGCCATCGCTTACGGCCGATGGGGAGAGCAGCCCTTCTTTATCGTAGTGCTGCAACGTCCGGACGGTCACATCCATCTTTTTTGCGACTTCGCCTACAGTCATATAACCCTTTGGGATAGCTCTGTCTTTTTCCACGCTTAAATACCTCCTGAGGATAGTATAGCTCATTACGTTACGTCATGAGCAAGAGTTTTTTTCGCAGAGCATTGACTTTTTACAGCCCCTGACATAAACTCTATTATACTTATACTTATGAGGGCAAGGCTTACCACGGAGAGAGCTATTTGTTTTGGGACATACCGGATGTGATGGAACATGACCCGATTGTAGTATATGTAGACCATTCAGGGAAATCGACTATTCAATGATTATTCAAGAACCATTCAAGGATTATAGACTCGCTGACGGTTCTACTCCTGAATGCGTTCGCTGAAGGCGAGGGGCTGTTCCCGTCTGGACAGCTGCTCCGTGAACCGTCTGGAATAGGCAGAATCCCGCAAAAACCACTAAAAAAGCGATATCAAACCCAATATAGCCCGGCGAGAACTGGAGGCATGTGATGAACTCTGACAAGGTTCAGGGGGACAGGGCGAGAGGAACTGGCAGAGGATTGCCGCAGGCTGCGGAGCCGTTTAGGGAGAAGGAGGCGAGCACAGATGGGATGGCTGAAGGCATTTATTCCACAACACTTGTCCAATGAGAGGCTATTGGACATTTTGGATATTCTGACATTATTAAAGATATCCAAAAGAAAAATCAGAGCCAACCGTAGGGCAAATGCGGAAACTTTGACAAAAGCCTTTTCTCCGGGGGAGAGCTTTTATGCCCAGGAGAAGTATATCGAAAATCAACCTCAATGGAAACGGATCCGATTCGGAAGATTCACAATGGATTATTCCGGATGTGAGATCATTGCCACCTACAACGCGATTCTTTCCCTTGGCGAAACGCTGCCGGAACAGGGGATTACGGATTTGATCGGTGCCTACGAGAAAAAGGGAGCTGTTCTATGGGGAGGCTGGGGAGTGTCGCCCCGGGCCATCTACCGTTACTTTAGGGAAAAAGGCTATGACGCCGCCATGACATGCAGCACTGCACCCGAGGATATCGACAGAATGGGAGAGGAGTATAGCACTGCCATCATCACCGTATATAATGATGCCAGGGACATCACGAAACAGATTCATACCATGAATGTCTCAAAAACCGATAAGAATTCTTTCGTCCTCCACAACTGCTACAGGAGGGACAGGGATGGCAGCTATATCATGGGAGCGCCCCATGCCTCCTTATGGGAGACGATAAAGAGCCTGGGCGGCGGAAAGGCGATGCCCATATGCATCATCGGAATTAATCCCCAGTCAAATAGTCTCTTTGACGGATATCGCAGAAGGTAAGGCAATGGAGGTAACCGGAAAGCCTTTCGTTTTCAGGATTGTGTACAGGATGGAAACGGAGTATAATGGCACTAAACATTTCTTTAGATATGTCCTGTGGGAGGGCAACGATGAAAAGGGTAAAGATGACGATGGAAAAAACAGATTACAAACGGACAAAACTCATCTGCTATTTTGCGAACCTGTCAATGTCTTCGGTGTTCAGCCTGCCGCCCATGCTGTTCGCCACGTTCCGGGAGCTGTACGGAATCTCTTATACGCTGCTTGGGACGCTGGTTCTTGTGAACTTCTGCACGCAGCTGGGAATCGACCTGGTGTTCAGCTTTTTTTCCAGGTATTTCAATATCCATAAGACCATTCGCCTGATGCCGCTGGTAACGGCAACGGGTCTGTGCATCTATGCGCTGGTGCCCATGCTGTTCCCGCGGTATGCGTATCTGGGCCTGATTACAGGCACCTGTGTCTTTTCGGTGGCGGCGGGGCTTGGCGAAGTGCTGATAAGCCCCACTGTGGCGGCTATTCCCTCGGATACCCCTGACAAAGACATGAGCATGCTCCACGCCCTCTATGGCTACGGGTTTGTAGGCGTCGTCCTCATCAGCACTTTGTTCCTTGAATTTGTGGGAAAGGAATATTGGATGTACCTGACGTTCTTCTGGGCAGCCCTGCCGGTAGTGGCGTCCCTGCTTCTGATGAGGACGCCGCTGCCTGATATGGACAGGGAGCAGGGCGAATCCGGGGCTGCCGGTTCAAAGTATCGGACAAAGGGACTTCTTTTATGCATAGCGTGTATCTTTTTGGGCGCCTGTGCTGAGAACACCATGACTAACTGGATTTCCGTGTACGCGGAAAACGCGTTGCGGATACCGAAGATATGGGGGGATATCCTTGGCATGTCCCTGTTCGCCGCCCTGCTGGCCCTTACCAGGACGGCGTATGCGAAATATGGGAAAAATATTTTCAGCGTTTTGACAATCAGCATGTGCGGAACTGCCCTGTGCTATCTGGGAACCGCGTTTTCACCGAATGCGGCATTATCCCTGATCGCCTGTGTGGCGCTGGGCATCTGTACCGCCATGCTCTGGCCGGGAACACTGATTTTCATGGAAGAAAAAATACCGGGGGCCGGCGTGGCGGCCTATGCCTTAATGGCGGCGGGGGGAGACCTTGGGGCCTCGGTGGCACCCCAGACAATGGGCATCGTCGTGGACAATATTTCTCTCGCAAAGTGGGCGGATACCCTTGGCGATGCGCTGTCCCTGACGCCGGAACAGGTGGGATTCAAGGCGGGGATGCTGATTGCGGCTGTGTTCCCGATTCTGGGAATCCTTCTTCTGGCATATATGAAAAAATATTTCAAGACCTGATACTTTCCGGGGTGGCTGTTCTGGGGATTCTGCGGCGGATTTAGTCAGATGGGGCAATCGGGAGAGACGGATGGGAGATGGCAAAATGGTTGAAAGGCGTTCCATGGATAAAAAAGGCACCTTGTTCTTCTATGGGCTCCCCGCATATGGGCACACGCTTTCCAACTTGTACCTTGCGGGGCGGCTTGCGGGCACAGGCTTTCGGGTTGTCTACTATTCCGCAGAGCCTTTCCGGGCGGCCATAGAGGAAAACGGCTGCGAATACCGCGGTTATCCCATGGACTGGGAAGCGCTGGATCTGACGGACGGGGAGCGCATCCTGAAGCTGTACCGTCTTGTCCTGGAATACACATGGAAGATGCTGCCCAAGCTCTTGGAACAGGCGGAGGAAGAGCGCCCCTGCGCGGTGATTTTTGACTCCCTGGCCCTGTGGGGAAGGGCTGTGGGACAGCTGCGCGACGTGCCTTCCTTTGCCTGCCGCCATTGACTGGACGTGGGGATTCTCGTGGGCGTGGGGAAGAGCCGGTGCTGGGGCTAAGTGGGATGGCTTGTCTGCCGGATTTCGAAAATACGGCTATGAGGAGAGGCGGGACGGCATAGCCGCAGGTGTATCAGATTGGTCTGCCAGGTTCCGGAAACGCAGCCAAGAGGAAAGGAATGTCTGCCGATTCCCCATCAGTCCATGGGGAAAGGGGCTTGGGGCATATGCACCCGGCTTTTCGGCGGGTTTTCTGCGGTACGCAGGGGAAATTCCAGGAGCTGCGGGCTATGCAAAGCGGCTTAAGGGCAGATATGGGCTGCGGAACCTGGGGCTTCTGCCGGTGCTGATGAACAGGGGCGACTATAATCTGTGCGGCTACTCCAGGCTGTTCCAGCCGGGCGGGCGGGGCTTCGGGCGGGAGTACCGGTTTGTCGGGCCTTTGTCCGTCCACAGGAAGATTACGGAGCAGAATAATTTTTCCTGTTGGGACGATAGCCCATCCCTGCCGCTCATCTACGTATCTCTGGGCACTGTCTTCAACCAGAATGAAGAATTCCTGCAGACAGTGGTCGAGCAACTGGGACAGCGGGTTGCGAATCGGTCGGCGGACGGCTCTTTTCGGGTGGTTCTGGTCTGGAGCGGAGCGAAAAACCGCGTCTTTCCGGAGAATTTTACAGTGCGCCCTTTCGTGAACCAGAATGAGGTATTGAAGCACGCCTCCCTCTTCCTTACGGCTGGCGGCATGAACAGCATCCATGAAGCGCTGTATTTCGGGGTGCCATGCCTGATGTGCCCCCAGCAGGGAGAGCAACGGCTGAACGCAAAGCGGTTTGAAAGGCTGGGGTTCGGCAGGATATTGAGGAATCCCCAAAAGCTCCGGCGGGAAGCGTGGAAGTGCATGGAGCTTAAGGAACGCTGGGACGAGAAATTGCGGAAGAGGATGACAGGCATCCGCGTGGGTAAGGCGCTGGAGCTTTTTGAGACCCGATAGATTGTTTTCTAGCTAGAATTCGGATATAATATAATTGAAAGCGAGGTGCATACAAAATGACAATAGATACAAACACAATGATTTCAATTACAGAAGCGAACCAAAATTTTTCAAAAGTAGCCAAACTGGTTGACGAGCATGGCACGGCAGTTATTCTGAAGAATAATATGCCCAGATATTTAGTCATTGACTTCAGCAAGGCGGAAAAAGAAAAAGTCGCCAGTAGCGAGGATGTTTTTGCAATATCTGAGAGACTGATAAAGCAAAATATGGAGGCATATGAGGTTCTTGCAAAATGAATATTTTGAGCAAAGAACAGATATTGAAGATGCACGCAAGTCTGATAGAAGCTACTGGAGGAAGTGCCGGTATTCGTGACGAGGGGATGTTGGACTTGGCGCTGAATAACCCGTTTCAGTCATTTGGAGGACAGGAACTTTATCCGAGCATTCAGGCAAAGGCAGCACGGCTTTGTTTTGGATTGGTAAGAAATCATGCAATGCTGGACGGAAACAAAAGGCTTGGTGCGCATGTTATGTTAGTTTTTCTTGCAATAAACGGATTTGAATTGTCTTATACCCAAAGGGAATTAAGTGATGTAATCCTTGCGCTGGCATCCGGTGATGTTGGTGAAAAGGAAATTTTACAATGGATTATTAAGCATCAAAAATGAGTTTTGATTTTTCGTTCTTGTGGAACACTTCCGCGCTGACGGTTCAGGTGAGTTGGCAGAAAAACATGCAGAGGTTACGAAAAGAATGAGAGTGTTGGATGTCCTTTTAAAATGGCTGTTCTGGGGAATGCTTCTCGGGAGCCTGGTGGCTGCGGTCAGCGCCTGCGGGCTGTCGGGCGAGAAATCACCAGCCCAGTATGCCGAAGAACTGATAGAAGATGATATGGAACTGGAGTCCCAGAGGGATGACGCCATGGCATTGATAGAAGAAGTGTCAGGCTTGTTCCAATGCAGGGAGACAGGCTGGAGCCTGAGAAGGGTCATTGCAAGGCAGCAAAGAGATGACCTGGGAGGAATCAGCTATGGAAGTCTATACTTGTTTTATAGACAGGAGGATGCGGCGGAAACGGTTTATCGGAGAATACGGGTATTGAAGAAAGGCGGCAGGTGGTATGTGGTCGAGGCATTTCAACAGGATCTGAAGCATGAATATGTCTACATGGATGAATGCATGAGCGGCGAGATGCTGGAGGAGATATGGGAGTTGTCAGAAGCGCAGGCGCTCTCCTGTTTTTCGGAGGGTGATGAATGTGAGATGAACTTTACTTCAAATGGATTGAATATCATCATTTTTGAAAATGAAGGAAAAGAGAAACGTATAACAGAGGATTTCGGATTCCTGATCAGGGAGACGGAAACAGGATATCAGCTGGAAAGGGATGCGGAAGACATTCAAATCCGTACAGAGACGGAGCCGATTTACAATCATTTCCCTGATTTGCCGGTTACATCTGAAATGCAATGGTGCAGCGAGTCATCGGAAGGAATCGGGCTGAATACGGTCAAAGTGTATATTTTTGCTTATTACGACTATGACATTACCGGTAAACTGCAGGGGATGAAGTTCAGCGACCACGAAACTGTAGTGGATTTGCGCTTTGTGCCGGAGGGAATGAGCAGGGAGCAGAAGTGGAAGTGCGCTGAAGATGCCCCTTTTGCTTTTCAGGAGGATATCAAGGACACGCAGAAAATGAATACGACGGTCTATATAAATGAACAGGGAACGATTCTTTATCTTGAGGCAATCGGGGATTAAACCCATGCCGCATATGAGGAGGAAGAAGATTGTAAGGGAGATAATTAGCAAAAATGAATTAAGGGAGACAGGAATTCAATGATATCGGAGGTAGAAAGATGAGCGGTAAAAGAGTAGTAGGAATTGTGATGTATGGAGAAATCAAAGAGAACAAAGATATCTGGAAAGATTGGCTGGTATATACAAAGTCGATTTGTCATGCATTGGATTGTAGGCTAACGCATTATGGAGTAGAAAGCGATTCAATGAAGGATGGTAAAGTGAAAACATTAAGCAGAAGCGAAAAGAAATTGTTGGAAATCATTAATAATAATGAAAATATAGGATGGCTGTCATTTTATTCTCTTCCAAAAAATTATCATACCGTAATAGGGGATACCGAGGCCTTTCTTGCTTTAGATGCAAAAAGGAAGTATGTTTATTGTGAATTTTCGCTCGAAAAGTATAATGAATCTTTAGGAAAAAGGCTGTTAAATGAAATGGGAAATTTTATCATTTGCAATAAAAGTGAGATTTTTTCTATGGAAAAAAGCAGGGGTGCAATTAATTATGTTTTTAAAGGAAGGGGGGATGATATTAGCGAATATCCTACATTGGAAATATTGGGGTAAAGATATATTATATGTAAAACAGTGAAGAATAGTTTGATGCAAAGTGGGGGGAGATTACATTAACATGAAACATGACTCTTTTGAAGACCAGAAACAGCCGGAGGGCTTTGAATTTCAGATTGAAACGGTATCTGCCATAAAGGGTGGTGGCGTGGCAGTGACGGGGAAAGTCACTGAGGGCGTGCTTCATAGGGGAGACAGTGCGGTCTGTGTGCCAGGTGCCGGAAGTTCTTTTCTCTGTGCCATTCAGGATATTGCACAGCCGGATCCGGAACAAAAAAGGCGGATTCTCCGCCCCGATGATGTATGTGCAGAAGGACCTGGCGAGGGACGTTGCGTCCTGCTGATACCTGGGCGGGATAAGTCGGATTTTCGTGCTGGGGACAGGCTGGTTCCTGTGGGCTCTGTACCGTTAGAAGAGCCGATGGTGATGTTTCCAAAGCCATGCAGGAGATTTTTGTTCCAGATAAAAGAACTTTTTGTCGTGCAGGGCGTAGGGACGGCAGCGGCCGGAACAGTAATGGACGGAAGTGCTGGTATTGGGGACATCGTGTCCTTTGGCCATGTGCCTGGGGAGACAGTGTTTAGCTGCCGTATTAAAGGCATTGACGGAAAAGGCAGCAAAGACGGAAAGACTGGTTCGGTGGAACGGGCAACGGCAGACGGGCTCTGCAGCTACGGCTGTACGCTGATTCTGGATGAGATGGAAAGCCGCAGGTTCCGGGTGGGCGAATATCTATTTATTTTATAAATATCCGTTTACATAGCCCGTATTTAGACAATGGCAGAATTTATATTGTCCATATGGATATTGGCGAAATAGAACAAAAAAGTTTCAAGTATTTAGAAACTGGTTTTAGCGAGTTTGTAAGGGGACTGTCAGCAGAAAGCATCGAATGATGTTTTCTGCTGTAGCGCTCTGTATAGAAATGACAAATATGGGTTCTCCTATGATGCGTTGTTTTATTGTGTAAAAGATGCGTATAAATACGTTGACCATTGTGTATTTAGTGTGTATAATATTGGCGAGAGGAGGAACCACAGGCGATTTTAAAGAGGCGTGGATTGAAATAATCATTAAATAATAGGAGGAATGTCATGCAAGCTGTATATCCGGTTTTATTTACAAAAACGAAAGATTGTATTTTGGTTGAAGTTCCTGATTTGGAAATTCTGACTGAGGGAAAAGATATGAAAAATGCTATTGATATGGCGAGAGATGCAATGGAATTGATGTGTGTTACTTTGGAGGATCATAAGCAAGAAATTCCAGTGCCGTCTAACACTTTGGATATTAAAAAGGGGACTTTCGCTGAAGACGGCGAAACATTTATATCCTATGTAGATATTGATTCAGGAGAATACAGAAGAAAAATTGATACGAAAACAGTTAGGAGGAATGTTGCGCTTCCAAGTTGGCTCAATTATGAAGCTGAACATGCAGGAATTAATGTTTCGAGAGTATTGCAGGAAGCGTTGATGAATGTTTTAAATGTAAAGAGAAATTTATAGTATATAGCTGGTTTTGCTTTTGCATTTGTGAGGATAAGAAAATGGCAGAATTAAACAGGCTGATTTTATGGGGATTGTCTTCCCTTTTAGCCCAGGTGAAAAACAAATATGCCTTTATTAGAATGAAATTGCAAAGTTGTCTGGTGTAGATAAATGCGACTGAGGCTGGGCATTCAAAAGGTGGGAATATGGAGTCACCAACAATGTTTAGTGATAGCAGTAAACCAATATCGATGAAAGATATAGGATTAATAGAATTAGAGAAGATGATGGTTATGCCTTTTGGACAGAAGTGTAAGGCGAGGTCATATGATGCTGTCAGTGGCATAGTGTCAGGCGCTTTTCCGTCAGTCTTTCGGCGGGTCCCTTTTTCCGACTCTAGAAACCGGCTCCAATTTGCTCCGAAAATTTTCAGGTAGAACTTGCCACAAAGAAAGAATGGTGGTAGACTGGCTTCATGAAAGGGGTTCCGACAACCCCAACAGATCGGTAAGCAGGACATTCGGACCGCGCCAGGCAGCGAGGGACTTTTTTCTGACATTCTATCATTCAGAACTCCCTGCTTAAGACCAACAATTTAACATGAGCAGGGGAAGGGCACTGGATTTCGCCACAGAGAGACTCTATGATGCGGCTCCACATTTCTGCCCCTTGCGGAAAGAAAGATAATGGAAGACCCAGACAATGCGCTGAAAGCGTACATGAAGCGCACAGGCAGGATTCGCTCGGTGCTGGAATACCATCTGGGGAGGATGATGGCAGACCATATGAATATATGTATGCAGAAGGAAGGGAATCCATGCCATATACAATCAGAACGATGACACATGAGTATGCTGCAGAGGTATCGCAATGGGCATACGAAAATGAATACAGCATATATAGTTTTAAACAAGATGCAGCAGCAATTGATGAATTGCTTAACGGAGATTATCTTGCCTGCATAGATCAGAGCGGCAGAGTGATTGGTTACTTCTGTAAAAACGAATCAGCCCGTATTCCCACTGGAGATAATTATAGCTATTCAAATGACAAGCTGGACATTGGATTGGGGATGCACCCTGCGTTGTGCGGTAAAGGCATGGGCTATGAATTTCTGCTCTGTGGTATAGAATATATGACCAGACAGACACCACAGGTGCCTTTGCGTCTCACTGTTGCACGCTTTAATGCGCGAGCCATTTCTCTGTATAAAAGAGCAGGCTTTACTGTTGAAAGGACAGTCAAGCACAAAATATCGGGCGCACCCTTTTATATTATGAGCAGACAGCAGTATTAAGAAGCAGCGAAAACGGCTTGCTCAAAAGGGAGATAAATACGCAGAAGAGAAATCTGAACGAAAAAGCGACAACGAGGAGGACAAAGGCATGGAAATGTCCGGGAAAAAGACAGTCCTGGTGACAGGAGCCACCGGGTTCCTGGGAGGATACCTGATCAAGCGCCTTACAAAGAAATACAGGGTGCTGGCGCTGGGGAGGAACCGGGAAAAGGGAAAGAAACTGGAGGAATACGGCGCGGTGTTCTGCCCGGGGGATTTTACCAGGCGGGAAAGCTGCGCCCGGTATTTTGACGGCGCGGACTACGTGATTCATGCCGGAGCGCTTTCCACCGTATGGGGAAAGTGGGAGGATTTTTATCAGACCAATGTGCTGGGGACGGAGCTGGTGGCGGCGCTGTGCCGGGAGAGAGGCGTAAGGAGACTGGTCTATGTGTCTTCGCCCAGCATCTACACGGGAAAGGAAGACCGGACAGACATCCGGGAAAGCCAGGCGCCGGAGCGGAATGACCTGAATTTCTACATCAAATCCAAGCTTATGGCGGAGAAGATTCTCCGGAAATGGGAGAAAAAGGGTCTGGAGACAGTGGTTCTCAGACCCCGGGGGCTAATCGGCATCGGGGACACCAGCCTGGTGCCCAGGATACTCAGCGCCAACGTCAGGACGGGAATCCCTCTCTTCCGGGAGGGCCGCAACCTGGTTGACCTTACAAGCGTGGAGAACGTGGCTCTGGCCTGCGAACTGGCTCTGACCGCGGAGAATGCCCCGGGCAGGGCAGTCAACATCACCAAAAGGGAAACCATGGAATTCAGGAAGAGACTGGAGCAGTTCCTGAGAGCCATAGGGGAGGAGCCCCGCTACAGGCGGCTTCCCTTCGGCCTGGTGTACGCCCTGGCGGGAGGGCTGGAATGGCTGTACCGCACACTGAGACTTGCCGGGGAGCCGCCCCTGACCCGCTATACCGTCTGCACTTTGGGCTATGCCCAGACCATGAACATCGACCCCGCAAGGGAAATCCTGGGCTATGCGCCGGAGAAGACCCTGGCGGAATCCATCAGGGAATACGGCGCATGGTGGAAAGCGAACCACAGGACAGATTCTGCGGAGGGCGGAAACCAGGAGCGGCAGGGCGGTAAGGAGAAAGGCTTCGCATGTCAGAATGGGGCACCAGGAGCGGGAAGAAGTTGTAAGACAAGCGACCCGATGGGGATTGACGGGAGGTTGGAAGCAGGAAAAAAATGTGGTGTAAATGATGCGGTACAGCCAGGCAGGACGGTAGAAGCAGGGAGAGAAGGCGGTGTAAACGATTCGATGCAGTCAGACAGTGTAGAGCAGACAGCCAGCTGTGATGAACCGCAAATTCCGGAAAGCCCCGGCAAAGTGGAGGAGGTAAAAATATACTGCTGCGGCTCCTGTACCAATAACTTAAGTGTAATGTTCCGTGGGATGAAGTGGGAAAAAAGGGAATTTCCCGCCAGAGCCGCCCTCATCCGCCACCGGGAGCTGGGAAATATCTTATACGACACCGGCTATTCGGAAGAGATTTTCCGGGGCGGGCCAGGGCTGTGGCTGTACCGGCTGCTCAACCCGGTGCGGCTGGCGAAAGAAGAGGGTATCTGTGAAAGGCTGAAAAAGGACGGCATCCCACCGGAAACCGTGAAGACGATCCTGTTATCCCACGCCCACCCGGATCACATAGGAGGGTTGTCCCGGTTCTCCGGCTGCGAGCTGGTGGCCTTTGGGGAGACCCTGGACGCGCTGGAAAGGCCCCGCGTCCGCAACCTGGTGTTCCGCAGCCTATTGCCGCCGAAAGGATGCATCCAAAGCCAGCGCAGGCCCGGAAATCTTCTGAAAAACCACTTCCTGAACAGATATTTCGGCAAGGTATATGACCTGTTCGGGGACGGCAGCGTCATCGGCGTCAGGCTGGACGGGCACTGCAGGGGACAGATGGGACTTTGGATTCCGGATGTGAGCCTTTTCCTGGCGGCGGATGCCTGCTGGGGCAGCGACCTGGTCAGGGCTACCCGGCGGATGCGGCTTCTGCCAAGGCTGTTGCAGAAGGATTTTGCCGCCTATGAGGACAGCCTTAAGAGAATCTGCCGCATGAAACGGGACACTCCCTGGATAAGGGTCGTCTTCAGCCATCAGAAGGGAGCGTGACAGGGCAGTGGCTGACCGGTTAAAAGTGTTGCTGTATTACCTTTATTATAAATACCGCCGCCCTTTTTCAGACAGACAGGCCCTGGAAAAGTGGCAGAAAAAGAAGCTGAGAAAGCACCTGAGATACGTGGCGGAGCATTCCGAACTCTATAGGGGGAAGAGAGAGCCGGAGGACTACCCGGTCATTGACAAAGCTTTCATGATGGAGCATTTTGACACCCTGAATACGGTGGGCATTAGGCGGGAAGAGGCGGAAACCTTTGCCCTCCGGGCGGAGCGGGAGAGAGATTTCACCCCGAAGCTCAGGGGGGTCACCGTGGGTTTAAGCTCCGGCACTTCCGGACGCCGCGGCATCTTCCTGGTGTCTGATGGGGAGAAGAACCGCTGGGCGGGCTACATATTGGCCAGGTTTCTGCCGGGGAGCATCCTGGATTCCCTGGACATCGCCTTTTTCATGCGGGCTGACAGCAACCTGTACCAGGCGGTGAGCTCCAGGAACATCCGGTTCCATTTCTTCGACATCTACCAGGACATGGAGGAACACAAGGAGAGGCTGGAAAGGACAAAGCCCGCAATCCTGGCCGGGCAGCCCTCCGTGCTCCTCATGCTGGCCAATGAGATGGAGCGCGGCGCCCTGCACATTTCCCCACGAACCGTGATTTCCATCGCGGAGGTGCTGGAGCGGGAGGACGAGGCTTACCTGAAAAAAGTATTCCGCCTGGAGGTGATCCACCAGGTCTACCAGTGTACGGAGGGGTGCCTGGCATCTACCTGCGCCCACGGGACGCTCCATCTGAATGAGGACATCGTGCGGATTGATCGGGAATACCTGGACGGGAACCGGTTCGTCCCCATCGTGACGGATTTCGAGAGGAAAGCCCAGCCCATCATCCGCTACCGACTGAACGACATCCTGGTGGAAAAGAAGAGCCCCTGCGGCTGCGGGAGCCCTTTCCTGACGCTGGAGAAGATAGAGGGCAGGGAAGATGACGTATTTGTCTTCATGGACGAAAAAGGGCAGAAGAAGATGGTGTTCCCAGATTTCATCCACCGGTGCGTCCTCTTTGTGGAGGAGAAAAGGGGCGAGGACTCTGCGAGAAACATGGGCGAGGGCTCTACGAGAACAAGGGACAAGGACTGTGCGAGAAACAGAGACGAGGGTTCTGTAAGAGAAAGAGACAGGATTCCTGGGGAAAACAGGGGAGAAAGCCTTGAGCGAAAAGGAGACAGGAACCTTACGGAATACCGGATTGTGCAGAAGTATGACGGCAATATCACGGTTTACGCGGATTTTGAGGCAGAGGAAAAGGCGCAGGTGCTGGCAGAGTTCCAGAAACTGGCCCGGGACAGGGACTTTGTGCTGCCTAAGATTAACTTTGCGCCTTATTACAGGGAGATGGGGAAGAAGCTCAAACGCGTAGAGCGGGAAAGAAAAAGCTGACGACAGCCGCAGCAGCAGTGCAGACGGATAGGCGGAACGGGTATCCGGAAAGCAAGCCTTGAAAACTGCACAGGCAGAGCAGTTCGTGGAGGATTGTGCGGAAGGCAATGCTGGCTCGATTGAAAGGAATATGGAGAGAGCAAAAGAGGCAGCATAGGTTCGGCAATGCCATAAAAGAACGGGAAAAAGGAATTGATTTTGCGATAGAAAGCGGATATATTATAACTATAGGGATGGCATGAGCCGGAAAGAGGTGGAATATGACAAGGGCAATTGCAATCGGCAATCAGGATTTTGAGACAATCCGAAAGGAGAACTATTTTTATATAGATAAGACAGACTTCATACGGGAGTGGTGGGAAAGCGGAGACAGCGTGACGCTGATCACCCGGCCCAGGCGCTTTGGCAAGACGTTGAATATGAGCATGTTAGATCAGTTTTTCTCGGTAAATTATGCCGGACGCGGCGATCTGTTCGAGGGGCTTTCCATCTGGCAGAGGGAAAAGTATCGCAATTTACAGGGGACGTATCCGGTGATTGCGCTCAGCTTTGCGAAAATAAAGAGCACGTCCTACCGAAATGTCAAAAGGGAGATCTGTCAGACTATAGCGGAATTGTTTAGTCGGTTCTATTTTTTGTCAGACAGTGACAAACTGAATGAGAGCGAAAAAAGAGCCTTTGGCAAGGTGTCTGATGATATGGAAGATTACATTGCGACCAATTCCCTGAATCTTCTGTCGAATTGCCTGATGAAATTTTATGGGAAAAAAGTGATTATTCTGTTGGATGAATATGACACGCCCATGCAGGAGGCCTATGTGAGCGGATACTGGGAGGAGTTGGTGGCATTTACCAGGAGTCTGTTCAATGCGACGTTCAAAACAAATCCTTATATGCAGAGGGCTATCTTAACGGGAATCACGCGCGTAAGCAGGGAATCCATGTTTTCTGACTTGAATAATCTGAAAGTGATAACCACTACTTCAGAAAGTTATGCGGATTCCTTTGGTTTTACCGAGAAAGAGGTCTTTGCGGCACTGGAGGAATATGGGCTGTCGGATCAGAAACAGCAGGTCAAGTACTGGTACGATGGCTTCACCTTTGGCAGCAAAAAGGACATTTATAATCCTTGGTCTATTATAAATTTTCTGGATGCGAAAAAGGCGGGTGCCTACTGGTCCAACACCAGTTCCAACAGGCTGGTGGGCAAACTGCTCCGGGAGGGGAACCCGGATGTGAAAAAGGCATTCGAGCAGCTGCTCCAGGGGGAAAGCATTAAGACGGAAATAGACGAGCAGATTGTGTACGACCAACTTTCCATGTCGGATAACGCCATATGGAGTCTTCTGCTGGCCAGCGGCTACCTGAAAGTGAAAAACTACAAGGCATATATCGGGGAAGACGGGGAATGGCGGGAGGACTATGAGCTGGAGCTGACCAATTTTGAAGTCCGCGTCATGTTTCGGAGGATGGTGCGAGGGTGGTTTGAAAGCCCCTCATCAGACTACAATGATTTTATCCGGGCGCTGCTGCTGGGCGATGTGGAGGCCATGAACCTGTATATGAACCGGGTGACACTGGAGATGTTCAGTTATTTTGATACGGGCAGCGGCGTCAGGGAGGAGACGGAACCGGATGGGAGCAGTGCTTCAAGTAATGCTCCGGAGCGCTTTTACCATGGTTTTGTGCTGGGCCTGATGGTCAAACTGGCAGACCGTTACAGCATTACATCCAACAGGGAAAGCGGATTCGGTCGTTATGACGTGATGCTGGAGCCCAGGGATAAGGCCAGGGACGATGGCATCATAAATAATCGCAATAGAGATGCGATTATTATAGAATTCAAGGTGCAGGGTCTGCGGGAAAAGGAGCTGTCCGATACGGTATCCGAGGCTCTGAAGCAGATTGAGGACCGGAATTATCAGGCGTATCTGGTGGGAAAGGGCATCCCGGAAGAACATATACGAAAGTATGGATTTGCCTTTTGCGGAAAGAAAGTGCTGATTGGTACCGAAAAGGAAGTCCGGCAGTGGCGTATGGAACATCAGCAATAAACGTTCCACGTTTGAGAGCGGGCTTGTATAGAGGAGAAGACATTTCATGACGAACGGGATGATAAAAAGCAGAGTAAAACTGGCGGGAATGGGAAATGCGCTTGGGGGCAGCCAGCTTGTTTTCGGAGGGGAGACGAGGCACCGGCTCCGCCCGGATGAGACCCTGCTTGACCTGGCCTGCCTTGCGGCAGAAAAGGCGTTGGAAGAAGCAGGAGAGGAAATCGGGAGGATGGACTGCATCGTGTGTGCCATGGCCACTCCCCTGCAGGCCATTCCCTGCAATGCGGCGCTGGTTCATGAACGTATGGCGAAAGGGCTGGATATCCCGGCCATGGACATCAATACCACATGCACCAGCTTCATCAGCGCATTGGATGTCATGTCCTGTATGATGGCCGCCGGACGGTATGAAAGAGTGCTGATCATTTCGGGCGATACCGCTTCGGCAGCCCTGAACCCGGAACAACAGGAAAGCTATGAACTGTTCTCCGATGGGGCGGCAGCCTGTGTCCTTACGAAGACGGAGCCGGGGGAAGAAGCGGAAATCCTTTACAGCTGTCAGAAGACCTGGTCTGAGGGCGCCCATGACACGGAAATCAGGGGCGGTGGCGGGCTGCTCCCTGTGTTTTCCATGAACGAGGGGAACAGGGCCGATTACTACTTTGACATGAAAGGCATCAAGATACTGAGGCTCTGCGCCAGGAAACTGCCCGGATTCATAGAGGAATGCCTCCGGGAGGCGGAAATCCAACGGGAGGAAATCAGTCTGGTGATTCCCCACCAGGCCAGCAAGGCGCTGGGAATCATCATGCCCAGGCTGGGGTTCCGTGAGGGGACTTATGTTAATCGGGTACCGCAGTACGGCAACATGGTCTCGGCATCGGTGCCTTATGCGCTGTGCGAGGCCATAAAAGAGGGAAAAGTGTGCAGAGGAGATTTGATTCTGCTGATGGGGACAGCCGCGGGGCTGACCGTGAACTTCATGCTGCTCAGGTATTGATGGGGATGGCAGAAAGATTGCCTGAGCGGAAAAGGAGACGATGATATGCCGACACAAAAGACCACCGAATACCAGGCCTGGTTCCAGTCAGAAATGGAGTTTGCGAAAGGAGTCCGTAAGCGGAAGAGGGCAGTTTTCCTGAAATGCATCGCCATTACCTTTGTGGTGGCTGTGCTGGCCGGGGCTGCCGGGTTCGTTCTGAATGTCGGGTCGGATCCGGATACAGGAATGTTTGCCGTTATAGGAGCAGTTTTTTCTTTTTTTCTCGTCGCTTTGATTCTGCTCATATGTATGTTGCCCGGGTTCTTGAAAGGCAGATATGGGCGGAAAATCAAACGCGCGGTAAAGCGTCAGGGGTTTACCGATGACCAGCGGGAGCGGTTCGCCGGGGAGCAGATGGCGGCTCTGGGCGATTCGGCATGTACGGCGTCCTTTATAATGACAGGATTTGGGGAAGACCATATGCCCGCCAGGTTCACGCTCAGCGACCATTATGCCTGCCTGACGGGAGGGACGGGCTTCGGCCCCTATATCATCCGGCTGGAGGGCACAGAGACCGTCCGGGTCAGCAGCAGCTCCATGAACATACCGGCGATTACGAGGGTCTTCACCCTGTCGCTGAGCAGAAACCAGAACTATACGTCGTACCTGATCCGTTTTGTGGGGAACGGCAGGGAGCAAGGGTGCATCAAGGTGTATGATGCGGAAGGATATGGCATCGTGATGGATATTCTGCGGCGGCGTTTTCCCGTAATGCAGTAAATGGGCCGAGGCAGATTGCGGAATGAATGTTTTGGTTCAATCTTCAATCAGGCCGTATATCTTATACAGGGACAGCATATTCTGATAATTCATTTTCGTTCCCATTAGCTGGCGATAGGTGGCGCTTTTCGTCTTGCCCTCTTCTTTCAGCTTTTCCATCTTTTTCGCCACATCGGCATAATTTTGCTGGATATCGCTTAACATTTTTTCGAATTT
>ERZ808037.1003-NODE-1003-length-21109-cov-17.791223_pt1 | contig 21109 bp, 16 predicted proteins | sample MGYA00380190_ERZ808037 | MGnify/ENA primary metagenome ERZ808037 (study PRJEB31490, sample SAMN06133399) | mouse gut metagenome | isolation source: J9 | host: mice | place: China: Chengdu | collected 2015-05 ... | reverse complement strand
TTGACAGTTCCTTTAATCGGTTTAGTTTCTGCCCCTTTGACAAATGCACTGTTTCAAGCTGACTGTATTTCTGTTCCTTATCCGCTGTGAATTTCGCAAGGCTCTCAAAGCTGTCTATCTTCCTTGTGGTGATGAAGTTCTCCGCATTGTCGGCTGACTGCAAGGCTGTCCTGTCAGTCATTTTTCTTAGGTGCTTTCCGCTGACAATCGGCAAATCAAGCCTGCCTTTCCGTTCCCTCACCTTCGCAATCATTTCCATGACTTCATTCATCACGCTGACCGCCGCATTTTTAATTTTGGCATACTGTGCGCTGTGTACTTCCTGCCTGGCAAGCATAAGAATTTCTTTTGCCTGTTCCAACTCCTTATTATGCTTGATGATTTCCCGGTTGATATTGCCCCTCTCGGTCTGTATGCCTTTGCGTTCTAAAGCGTTGGCAACCGCCCCGATATGAATGGTCGGCTCTTTATCTATCCCCTGTTCTTTAAAAGAGCGGTGTTCCCAATGAAGTGCAACCCCCAACCGCTCGTTGGCGGCGTTGATTGTGTCGGCTAAATCCTTCCGCCACTTTTTTGCGTTCTCCTGACTGCTCCAGTCTGTGCTGTCGGCGGTGTGGCATTTCCACTGTTTCCTGTTCCGCTTGTCAACTTTCTGCTGACCTGTCTTTTTATCAATCACGGGTATCTTTTCGCCGTTTTCGTCAAGGTCATAGATTTTCTTCTGTTTCGCTCCCCATTCCCCTTTTTCTGTAAGAGGGCGCATGGTAAGCAGTACATGGATATGAAGATTGCGCTGTCCTTTATCGTTCTCGCTGTCATGGATTGCCCAGTCTGCACACATTCCCTTGTCAACAAAATTCCTCTGGACGTAATCCCTCACAACTTCCTCCGCAAGCTCATAACTCCATTCGTTGGGGAGTGACGCTTTTAACATCCTCGCAAGCTGTGCATCCTGCCTTTTCTCCGCCAGTTCGACGGCGTTCCATAAAGCCGCCCTGTCTGCATACTCTCTGGGCGCATTGGGCGGGAGGAGGATTTCGCTGTGGACTAAATCCTCATGGTATTTGGGGCGGTAGGTCTGCCCGTCAAACTCATTAAAAAGGACGCTCCTGCTGACATAAGAAGCCTTTTCAACTGCCGACTGCCCCTTGCTCCGCCTGACTATGGGGTATCTCGATTTTGCCGATATAATTTAAGAATATCTCCACTTCCTGCGTCCGTCCTGCGCCTATGCCCTCGGCTTTATGGACTACGATTTTTGAAACAAACTCGTTAATCATGGCGGGGGTGAGTTCTTCAAAATCGGTATACTTTTTCGCAAGTTCCATAAACAGGTCTGCGTTCTCTTTGTCGGTATTGATTTCTTCCAGTTCCGCATTGTCTGTTTCAAGGCTGTTTTCCAGTTCCGCAAGTTCGGTTTCATAATCGTTCAGCATTGCGTCAAAACGCTTGTCGCTTAATTTTCCGCTGATGTTGTCCTCATAAAGTTTCTTTATCAGACGGTTCACTTCTCCGTACCGCTTTTCATTCTTCTTTATCCGCTGTCTGACAGTCTTTCCTGCGTCTGCTTTACGGGAAGATGACAGTTTGCAGATAATCCCCTTAAACTCGCCCTCGTTGGCTACCGCATAATTGCATGTTTCCTTTATCGTTTCAAGGACAAGCGCATTGACCGCCTTTGTCTGTATGCTGTGTGAGGAACACTGCTGTCTGTATTTCTGCCTGCCTAAGTTGTAATTAGCGCAGTTGTAATCATCTTCGGGCGCAATCCAGCGTCCTTTGCCCTTGGTGTAGATGTCTTTCCTGTATCTCGCTGTCCTGTGGCGGTGGTTATACATCTTTGCCCCGCAGTCGGCGCAGAACATTTTGCCTGTCAATGGGTTTGCCTCCCCTAAAATATCCGGTCTGCGGACTGTCTTTCGCAGTTCCTGCGCCATGTTCCATGTTTCCTCGTCAACAATCGGCTCTTGGGTGTTCTTGAAGATTACAAGCTCTTCTTTTGGGGTTTTCTTCACTCTCTTGTCCTTGTAGCTTTCCTTATAGGTGCGGAAGTTTACCGTATGCCCCATGTATTCGGGTTTGGAGAGGATAGCGGCAACCGTATTCCCGCGCCACATATAAGGGTTTTCCGTGTCATAGGTGGTACTGTGTGTTCCTAATCCCCGTTGCCCCATGTAGTAGGACGGTCTTTCTATTTTTTCGTCATGGAGTATCCTTGCTATATCATATGGCCCTTTTCCTGCAATGCACAAGCGGAATATCCTGCGGACAACTTCGGCTGCGGGTTCATCAATTACCCAATGGGTGCTGTCAAGCGTGTCTTTTTTGTAACCGTAAAGGCAGTGGTTTGATGTGTGGGCTTTCCCCGTCATTCCCCTTGCCCGTAATACGGTGGTAATCTTCCTGCTCGTGTCACGCACATACCACTCGTTCATGATGTTAAGGAATGGCGCAAACTCCGCACTTTCCCTTTTTTCGCTGTCTACTCCGTTTGAGATTGCTATAAAATGCACTCCCTTTTCCCGGAACATTACTTCGGTATAAAATCCAACCTGCAAGTAGTCACGCCCTACCCGGCTCATGTCCTTTACAATCACTGTGCCGATTTTTCCCTGTTCCACATCTTCAATCAGACGTTTCCAGTTCGGGCGGTCAAAACTCGCCCCACTCCAACCGTCATCAGTGTAGTGTGAGATATTGGCGTAACCGTTCTTTTCCGCATAATCCTCTAGTATTTTCTTCTGAGAGTTACTATGTAGAGGGTGGTTTCTGCCACCAAATACATATGACTGCGGCTCATTTGTGGTGAATAGGACTTGCGGTTGTAGGGAAGGAGATAAAGACCCGTATCGCATTATTGGTAGCCGCTACCGAAAACATCTGAAATGACGGAGGAAAACACTATGGATAAATTGGAACCGAGGATACATGACGAGGCGAATGGTCTTGATTACATCCTTGTCGGGGACTACTACATCCCGACTATTGAACTGTCGGAGGATGATGACCGCCCCATCGGGAAGTGGGGGCGGATGCACCGGGCGTATCTGGAAGAAACGACCCCGCTTCTGCTCAACCATCTGATTTTGACGGGCAGACTGCACACCTACCTTGCCGACCTGGACGAGCAGGCGCAGGACCGCTATCGGTTCATCATCAGGCAGATGGCCGCCGCCGAAGGAGTGACCGAGGACTTGAAACGTCGGTCACAGTTGGAATGGGTCAGGGTCATGAACAGCATTGTAAACTGCGCTGAGGAAGTCATCAAGCGAGAACTGATCTATACATGACCGGCATCCCGACGATTGCGCCGACAAGAACCTGTAAAAGCTCCCGAAAGCCCCCTATATGGCGGGTCTTTCGGGAGCCTTGTTTTCTGTGTATTTGCGCCATCACTGGCTGTCAGATTTGCGGTCCTTTCAAAAATTTTCGAGTCAGGGCTTGACAGGAACGGATGTTTTTGTTATAATAGAGTTCATAATTGAACTGGTATATCATATAAACATATTTGGACCCATTAGCAGATACATAACCGACTGCGGAGAAAATCCGTAGGCGGTTTTTTGTATCTGCTTTTTTCTTTCTCATACATAACCAAAAATCCAGAAGCAGAAAGGTGGTGTAAACGACAACTGAATGACCGTCCGAGCAGCTATCACGCCGGCGAAGTATGCCATGACCAGAAGTGAGCGTACCGAGGGTGAGACACAACGGCACAGCACCAGCAAAGGGATATGCCTGTCAGGAACTGCTTCGGAGAAACGGCTTCCCATATCGGAAATTTTGTTTGTGAATTTCAATGATATGAGAAAGGACACCATGACGAAAAAGAACGAAAACCAAAACTGTCAGTATATGACCCGGCGCATCGGCTCCACCACTTACAAGGTGAAAGTTGTCTTTTCCACCGACGATGGTGAGACGATGGAAGAAAAAATTTTGCGGATGATTCGCAATGAGGGGCTGCAAAACGGCGGGGAACGTGGTATGATGGACGCACCACAAATGAGCCGTCAGTCTGAAAGGAGCGCATCATGAGCGCAAGACAGACTGAGGAAAAGATAACGGCTTTATACGAGAGGCTCTCTCGTGACGATGAATCCTCTGGGGACAGTAATTCAATCGTGAATCAGAAAAAATACCTGGAGGGCTATGCCGCCCAGCATAGTTTCTCCAATATCGTCCACTACACTGATGACGGATGGTCGGGAGGTAACTTCGACCGGCCGGCGTGGAAACGGCTGGTGGCCGACATCGAGGCTGGGAAAGTGGCTCTGGTACTCACAAAGGACATGAGCAGGATTGGCAGAGATTATCTGCAAACCGGTTTTTATACGGAAGTCCTCTTCAGAAAATTCGGAGTCCGCTTCATCGCTATTGGCAACAGCATCGACAGCGCCGACCCCAGTTCCAGCGAGTTTGCTCCTTTCGTCAACATCATGTCAGAATGGTATCTGAGGGACCTAAGCCGCAAGCAGCGCACCGCCATCCGGGTCAAGGGTGAGTCCGGTAAGCCCACTACCAACTGCGCCATCTACGGCTACCGGAAAGACCCCAACGACAAATACCACTGGCTGATTGACGAGGAAGCGGCGGCTGTCGTACGGCGTATCTTCCAACTGACAATCGAAGGCCACGGCCCCTATGAGATCGCCACGATGCTCTGCGAGGAGAAGATTGAGACGCCTGCCACCTATTTCGCCAGACAGGGCCGGGGCGTATGGAAAAGTAAAGAGGACATCCCCCGGCCTTACAGCTGGAACGGCTTTGCGGTTGGGCAAATTCTCTCCAAGCCTGAGTATATGGGCCATACGGTCAACTTCCGCACCCACAAGGAATCCTACAAGGACAAACGGGCCGTTGTCCACTCGCCGGAGGACTGGCTGATTTTTGAAAACACCCATGAGGCCATTGTAGACAAGGAAACCTGGGAACTTGCCCAGAAGCTGCGGAAAACGCCCCGGCGTCATGATACCATTGGCGAGGCCAATCCTTTGACCGGGCTTCTTTACTGCGCCGACTGCGGCGCAAAGCTGTATAACCACCGCTCACGGGGAACCGCCGCCAAGCCCTATCCGTCCGACTGGTTCGATTGCTCCGCCTACACGCTGGCCCGGCAATATCACGACAAGGCTTGCAGCAATCATCACATCTCCACCAAGGCTATGCGAACGCTGATTCTGGAAACTATCCGGGCCGCAAGCACCTATGCCATATCCAACGAAGCGGAGTTTATCCAAAAGGTCCGGGCGGCATCCGAAGTCCGTCAGGCACAGGCAGCGAAGGAACTGAAACGCAAGCTGAACAAGGACAGGCGGCGCTGTGAGGAGCTGGACACCATCATCAAGAAGCTGTACGAATCCTATGCGGTGGGGCGCATCGGAGAGGAACGCTTTGACACCCTCCTTGCCGGGTATGAGCAGGAGCAGACGGCGCTCCGGCAGTCTGTCACGGAGGCGGAATCGGCGCTGGACAGCTTCGAGCAGGATACCGCTAATGTAGAGCGGTTCCTCGCTCTCGCGAAAAAGTACACGGACTTTTCGGAACTGACTACGCCGATGATAAACGAGTTTATCGAGAAGATCATCGTCCACGCCCCGGAAAAGATAGATGGCGACAGGACGCAGCAGGTGGACATCTATCTGAAGTTCATCGGGCGGTTCGATCTCCCGGCCCCGGAGCTGACGCCGGAGGAAGAAAAGCGGCAGGCGTCCCTGCACAGGCATCGGGTCAAGAGCCGGGAACGCTATCAGAAGATCAAGGCCGGCGAACACGCTGTCGGCCAGCCGTTCAAGCTGGTCTGCAAATGCTGTGGGGAAGAATTTGAATCTAAACGGTCGAACACTCTGTTCTGCGGCCCGAACTGCCGGGCGAAATTCTACCGGCAGGAGACGGCGGAAAGAAGAAAACGGGACTGTGTTTGCGAAAACTGCGGGAAAGCGTTTACCACGACCAGGAACGATGTGAAATACTGCTGTGAGGCTTGCCAGCGGAAAGCGCACAGTAAAATGCGGTATCGGCAGAAGCGGGCGGAGGACCAGAGCGCAGAAATCGTATAAATACGGTATGGGGCGGGTCAGATATTTTTGGCCCGCCCTGTCCTATGGAAAGAAGGGAAAACTCCATGTGGAACTGTGACTGGGAATATGAAAATCAGGAAACGCTGAAGCAATGGTATGAAGAAAAACTCGCCGGGATAAGACCAAATTCCATTGTACGGAAAATCGTCTGTAAGGGCTGTGGACGGGATTTCTACACGTTGATTGAAACCAAGAAATATTGCTATTACCATCTGTGCGGGAATCGGGGCTATCAGAAAGATTTGAAACAGCGGCGGCTGGAAAAACGACAGAACCGGGTCTGCAAAGGATGCGGAAAAACCTTCACCCCCAAGCGGTCGGATGCGGTCTACTGCTCCAATGCCTGCCGCCAGCGGGCGTATCGCCAGAGCGTTACGGATAAGGCAAGTGTCCAAATTGATCACTTGCCTTAATCGTAACAAAATCACGGAATAAAACTCAAGACCGTTACGACTGCTGGTGGTGGTCAAATTGAACACCACCACTAACTGTAACGGAAATATGAAATATGCGCCGGACATGGGGATTGGCCTCCTGTGTCCGGCCATTTTTTGAAAACCTGATTTGCGGCACGATGCTGAAAATCAAAATTAGCTGATTTTATTTGCGAGGGGAGGAACTCAAAAGCAATGAGCAAACGGACCGAAGAATTGAAGATCCGCATCTCGCCGGAGGACAAGGAGCGGATAAAACTCAAAATGGAGGACGCCGGCGTTCTGAATATGAGCGCCTATGTCCGCAAGATGGCGCTGGACGGAATCTGTATCAGGCTGGATTTGCAGGATGTGCGCCAGCTTGTTTCCATGCTCCAGCGGTGTACGAATAATCTGAACCAGTACGCGAAACGGGCAAACGAAACCGGGAGCATCTATGCGGCGGATATTAAGGATTTGCAGAAACGCCTGGACGAGATTTGGGAATTGTCCAGACAATCCCTCGCCAGTCTTGCCGCTATCCGATAGCGGGCAGAGGTGCAGGCCAGCCTCGTTTTTCCCTTTTCCGGCAAGGCCGTATCTGCCGCTTCTCAGACTCTCCAAGGGGCAAAAGCCCCGCCTGTCCCTGGGTCGCAGGGACAATAGCGTTCGGGAACCGAACGCGCAGCCAGCCCCGACAACGGGGCTGTTCACGGGGTTTGGGGTACGGCCCCAACGAGCAAAAATGGACTTCCAGCGGTCACGCTGGAAGTCCATTTTGAGCATTTGTGGGAACAAATGCACTGCTCGCCAAGTAGCGTTACCCCATAGAATTGAGCATTCCTCTTAGCCAATCGAACAAAGCAAAGAGTTGTTCGACCAGCGTTAATTTTGATTTATCGCTCTGGCGGACGAAAGCGGCGAATTGCTCCTGGAGAGGGAGCGGAGGTACAGGAAAGTAATATTTCCTCTGGTTGGTTATCGGAACTTGCTTTCGTGTTGTCTGCTGCATATCAGCAGAATATTGTCTAACAAAGTCATCCGTTTTCATGAATTGAGCTAAATACTCCGGAAGCAAAACTTCCTTGTTGCACCGATATGCCGTTAATGAAGTCCCCAAAATTACAGTCGGCGCTGTTGTCCTAAGTATAGCAACTGGACCGACCGTAGCATTATGGGCGAATAAGACATCCTCATTTTGCGCAATTCCTTTGCGGAAACGTTCAGCGCGTTCAGCGGTCACATATTTTGATTGCGCAAAATCTATCTCACCATTGACTATGCAGTTGGCGCTTATATACGGCACACCCGCATTCACGAATTCGTTGCTTCTTGGATAGTCTCCACCGTGATTTCCATCTAAATGATATGTTATCCAGCCCTGATCTAAGAGGGTCTGCAATGATTTCCTTTCGACCTTGCTGCTATCTCCAAACCACTCGATAAATTGAGACTTAACGAGTTCGTCCGTAGCAGAAACCAGCGTTTTATAGGCATCCATTGTGTCGTTAATTGCCCATAACACGCCTGCCAGCTTCCGTTGCGTTTCCAAATCCGGCAACTCAAACTCCAAATCTTTCAGGTCACGCCAGTTAATTGTCGGCGACAAGGAGCCTACCGAAATCTTAATGGCAGCGTCCAGAAAATAATCGGAGCTGATAAACAGAGGGAAAAAATCTTTATCAACAACATCTTCTTTGGGTCTGAGAACCATGCCGTGCGCAGAGAATATACCATCAAAAGGTGCTATGGCAACTTTCTTCTGATAGGCTCTCCGTTTTCCAAACAGGACATCGCCTTTTCGCATAACCAGCTTTTCGCCAATAGGTGCGACTTCTGATCCGAAGCGTGTGACCTTTAAGCTGCCAGAATCTAAATGCTCCAAGCCGAGATAAGTAAACCGATCTTCATCAGCTGGCTTTTTCTTCTCTTTGACATTGACTGCAATCTGTTCAAACCGATATTTCGCCATCACGCACACCTCCTTACGGAGGTGGCATGAACGGTGAAACCATTGTGGGCAGCAGGCCCGATAAATTGAGATTTGAACATCTCAGAGCGGCAAATTTTGATTTATCGCTCTGGTGGACGAAGGCGGCAAACTGCTCTTGAAGCTCAATTGGTGGAATCGGGACAAGCACTTTATCCAACATCGCCTTTGTAATCTGATTGATTGTAGCTGTCTTACTCGTTGCAATCTGTTTTCTAAAGGCATCCATCTTAAAATATGTCAGCAGGTAATCGTAGTAGTTGCTTCGTATGATTGTCATAAACGCACCAAAAGTCATTTTTTCTGTTGTTTGAGGTATCAATGCTACCTTCCCCACCAGTGCAGAGCTGCCATTCCTGCTACACATAAGGATGTCATTTTCATGCACAATTAACTGTTCCCGAACTTCTGTACCCACTCTAACAATGTCAGTGAAGTCCAATTCCCCATTCTGGATATTACCCGAACGGAGAACTATGGTGCCACTTTCAGCTACGTCCGACGGCTTGTATGTAAGGCCGATGAAATAGGTAGCCACCTCTGAAAGCTGTTTTACTTCCCACCCCAATGGGTTAGTAGCCGGATTACCAAACCACTCGATAAATTGAGAATTGCAAACAACTGGAGTTTATCAGCCGATAAACTTACGGTGTGACTCCTTCACATTATTTTGGTTCACCATTGCGTACTGGAGCGTGGTGTCGATGCTCTGATGGCCGAGAAGCTGCTGCACCTGCTCGATGGGCATCCCCTTGTCGATAGCCATCGTTGCCAGTGTTCTGCGAAATTTATGCGGATGCACTTTGGCAAGGCTCAACTCTTTGCCAATCTTACGCAATCGGATTTCCACTCCGCTGATTTGCAGACGATCAAACGGCTTCAGCAAAGACACAAAGAGCGCCTCACTGTCATCAGTGCGCTCTGCCAGATACCGCTGCAAGTGAATTTTTGTCCGGGCGTCAAAGTAGACCTTCCGCTGTTTACTGCCTTTGCCGAACACAATGCACTCCCGGCTTTCAAAATCCACATCATCACGGTTGAGCTTCACCAGTTCGCCCACACGGATGCCGGTAGACGCCAGAAGATCGATCATTGCAAGGTCGCGGGCGTTATCACAGTGATCGCGCATGAGTTCCAGCGATTCATCGGAATAGGTTTCCTTGACCGTCTTTCCGGTTTTGACCTTATGAATCCTGCGGACAGGGCTTTTCACGATATAGTCCTCATCCTCCAGCCAGGAGAAAAAAGAAGATAGGATACGCCGCACATTATCAAGCGTCACCTTGCTCACTGTGCCGCGCCGCTGATATGTATCCAGATAGGTGCGGAGGTCCTCGGTGGTGATCTGGCATTCCGGTTTGTTGATGCCCTCCAGCATATTGCGAATAGTGGACTCATAGTAGCGGAGGGATTTTTCAGAGCAGCCCTCCACCCGCTTTGCAGCCATAAAGAGTGGGAGCATATTCGTCTTATGCTCCACCTTCTCAGTATCCGGCCTGCTCAGCGGTGCTAAATGCTTGTTCAATGCCTCCGTCAGGAGGGCCATTTGGCCCTCGTCCAGTGCCTGTGACATTTCCTGCTGGATTTTAACGATAATTTCTTCGATCATGGGGTCTCCTCCTTTTCGTGTTCCCTCCGTCTGAGGTGTTTTCACGAGCCGGAGGAAACTCCATGACCCTGTTTTCAGCCGAGCTGCTCGGAAATAATGCGTTTGTAGGTGGCGGTCAGTTCTGAAAGGGCTTGTTCCAGTTCAAATTTTGATTTATCGCTCTGCTGTAAAAAATTCACGAACTCCTTCTGCTGTTCCAGCGGAGGCACCAATAGCCGCAACGAGCGTATGGAATCAAAGTTCAATCCGGCTTTTACAGAACTAAGATTTTTCTCAAAAAATTGCTTCTTCCCCGCCTCTGTTTCCATAAAATATGCAACATAAGTAGGGTCGAGGGCAGATTGTTCAAGGCGGATGCAAGTGAGGTGCTGGTTTATGTACGCTCCATGATCCGCAATTTCCTTCGTAATCACACCTGTTCTGCCCAAATCAGCTGTGACACTAATGAGCAAATCTCCCTCTTTTACACGGGTCCGTTCAGCCTCAGCGTTATGTGGCGGACATATACACTGGATATTGTCAATGGATACTTTGCAATTTTTGACATTGGTGATGGTAATGAACCACTCACCATCCTCACTATGGTACTTAGCCCAGCCGCGCGATCCCGATGTAAGAAAATGAATAAATTTCTCCAATCGGAACTGTGGTAGATGACGAGGATTTTTTAAGGGGTCTCCAAACATCTCGATAAATTGAGATTTCACCAATTCATCCGTGGCAGCAATCAGACGCTGATAGGATTTCTTTGTGGCATCCATAGCCCACAAAAGCTCCGCAATCTTGCGCTGTCTTTCCATATCAGGCAAATTAAACGCATAATTTTTCAGATGCTCCCATTTAACACGGGGCGAAAGAGAACCAGCCGACTTTTCTACGGCAAAATCGAACAAGGCATCATTCTGAATAATGAACGGCAACAATTCCGGGAGGAGATAGTTCGGCCTCGCCTCAATGACTGTGATGTCACCGGAGCAAATTCCGTCAAATGGCGCCACGGCAGCTTTCTTCAAGTAAGCCCTGCGGCGGCCAAACAGCACATCGCCCTTATGGAATATTTTTGTGAATGTGTTATTGCTGCCGTCAGCCCATGCGGTGAGTGTGATCTCCTCCGGCGTTAAATGCTCCAATCCCACTACGGGATACCTGTCCTTATCGCCTTTGCAGGTCTCTCTGCGTTCCACAGCTACATCGCCAAGCAGAACCTTACTCATTTCCCTTCGCCCCCTTTCCCAAAAGCGCATTCAGCTTTTCATAACTCAGCTTCATGGTCTCCGACGCGGCCATCCAGCTGTCAAAGTGTTCCTGAACGGAGCGCGTGTCCGCTGCGTCCGCTTCCGTTTCCTGCCTGACATAGAGCGGGATGCTGAGAGAAAAATTGTTGTCCGCTATATCCTGAATCGTCGCCACCCGTGCAAACCCGGCCTCATCGGAATACAGGTGGTAGGCTCCGGCAATCTTCCGAATATGCCGGTCCTCCAGATAGCTCTGGGCGTTTTTGCGCTCCACCTCGTTTACCGCATTGATGAAAAGGACCTGCCCCCGCCGCTCCGGGCGCTTGGTCATGCGGCAGATCATGATGCAGGCTTCCATCGGTGAATTGTAGAACAGGTTCGCCGCCAGACCAATCACACACTCAACACGGTCGCTGCGGACCAATTTTTCCCGCATGGCGCTTTCTTCATTGCGGAACAGAACGCCGTGAGGAAACAGAATTGCGCACCGCCCGGCATCCTCTTTCAGGCTTGCAATGATATGTTGAAGAAATGCGTAATCCGCCCGCCCCTGGGGAGGCACTCCCAGAAAATTCCGGCCGTATTTGTCGCTTTCAAAGGCCGCCCTGTCCCACTGGCTGATAGAGTAGGGAGGATTGGCGAGAATCAGGTCAAAGCGGCGCAGACTGCCATTCTCAATAAAGGCGGGAGAGGTCAGCGTGTCCCCGTTGACGATGTTGAAATCCTTCACGCCATGCAGGAACAGGTTCATCTTGCCGATAGCGGAGGTAAGCGCATTGATTTCCTGTCCAAAAACTGCGACATTGCGCCACTCTTTCCCCTGCTCCTTTAGGTAAGCAATCGCGGAGATCAGCATACCTGCGCTACCGCAGGTGGGGTCATAGATGGACTCTCCCGATTCCGGGCGGAGCATTTCTGTCATCAAGTGGACGACGGTCCGGTTGGTGTAAAACTCCTGCGCCGTGTGGCCGCTGTCATCTGCGAATTTCTTGATGAGATATTCATAGCCCTGCCCAAGCTCGTCCTCCGGGCAGTTGGCGATAGAGAGCGTCTTTGTGCTGAAATGCTCCAGCAGGTCTTTCAGCAGGCGGTCCGGCAGACGGTTTTTGTTTGTCCACGCCCCATCGCCGAAAATCCCCTGGAGCTTGTCGGAGTTGGCGTTCTCAACTTTTCGGAAAGCCTCCACGATTGCCACGCCGACATTTTCCGAAACGGCGCGGACATCCTTCCAGTGATAGCCAGTGGGGACAATAAAGGTATGGAGTTCGCGCTCGTCAAATTCTGCGGCGTCCTCGCCGTATTCCTCCTGCGCGGCAGCGGTTTCCTCATCGTACACATCGCAGATTCGCTTGAAGAACAGAAGCGGGAATATGTATTGCTTGTAGGAGCCCGCGTCAATGTTTGTGCGGAGGAGGACGGCGGAGTTCCAGAGATAGGATTGTAGTTCCTCGATGGTGATCCGTTTACTCACTGACATACCCTCCTTCCAGCAGGAGCCGCTTCATTTTTTCCTCTGCCAGGATCATGGCTTCGTAAGCCTCAAAATACTGCCTGCGCACTTCCTCCGGCGGTACGGTTTCCTGCTCCCTTTTCCCAATGTAATTATTGATGGCAAGCGTATAACCCTTTTCCCGTATGTCGGTGACGTCCACGACCTTGACGCGCTCAATCACATCCTCATAGGCCGAATAAAGGGCAAACACTTTCTGAATATCCGCTTCGGTCATGATGTTCTGCGCTCTCTGCGGTGTGTAGATGGTGGAGGCGTCAATCAGGCATACCTTTCCTCTGTGGCTGACGTCCTTGTTATTGTTCAAAAAGAGGATGCAGGCCGACACGCCGGTAGAGTAGAACACACCGCCGGTAAGCGTAATCACACATTCCAGCTTGTCGGACTCTACCAACTGTTTACGGATTTCTCCTTCCTTTCCGCTACGGAACAGAACGCCCTGGGGCAAAACAACGGCACACCGGCCTGTTTTCGGATTCATGGATGCTACCATGTGCTGGAGCCACGCAAAGTCCCCGTTGGAATCCGTAGGACAGCCCCAGACATTGCGACCGTAAATATCGCTGGCAAACTGCTCCGCGCCCCAGTTTTTCAAGGAGAATGGAGGATTTGCGACCACACAGTCGAAGGTTTGCAGACTGCCGCGCCAGAGATAATTCGGATTTCGCAGAGTGTCCCCCTGCGTTACCCGGAAATCCTTCGCGCCATGCAGGAACAGGTTCATCCGGGCGATAGCGGAGGTGGCGAGGTTCTTTTCCTGCCCATAAATCCGGCCATAGGTCAGCTTATCGCCTTTCATATAGCGGATTGCCTCGATCAGCATACCGCCCGTACCGCAGGCAGGGTCATATACTGACTCGCCCGCCTGCGGAGCCAGAAGCATAATCAGCAGTTTGACGATAGAGCGGGGAGTATAAAATTCACCGGCGTTCTTTTTTGATAAATCCGCAAATTTCTTGATAAGGAACTCATAGCTGTCGCCCATCACATCGGCGGAATAATTATTGTTTCCGACTTTGATTTTGGACATATGCTCGATCAGGTTTTTGAGCCGTTCATCGGACAGTTTCGACTTATCCGTCCAGTTTGCGTCATCAAAGCTGGAGAATACCCCGCTCAATGTATCAGGGTTTGCCCGCTCAATCCCATTCATGGCGTTTACGATGGCAACGCCCACATCCATGCTTGCCTCCCGGACATTCTGCCAATGGCATCCGTCCGGAATCACAAAGCGGTGGTTCTCCGGGAAACTGGCATATTCCTCGTCCCCGCCGGATTCTTCCAATGCGGCCTGCGTTTCCTCATCATAGACATCGGACAGCCGCTTGAAGAACAGGATTGGTGTCACATAGCTTTTGTATTCGTCCTGATTGATGGGACCACGCAGAATGTTACACGCCTCAAACAGATGGGAAAACAGTTTCTGGCTGGTAGTCTCCTCGGAAACGGATGTGCTGTTTGCGGCATCCTCGTCAGCGAAATCAAACGCAAGCTGCATGATTTCAGAGCGTTCATCGACTTTTATCTTCGCCCGTTCAGACGATTGAACGCTAACATTCCCGGATTTTCCTTGCTTTTCAAGTTTTGCCGGGTAGAAGCTTTCAAAATCCATGAGAATTTTCAGCAGGCGCTTATCAAGGAAGGTCAGGGCCAGTTTCCGTATCTGGGTGGGTACGCCATAATATGCCTCGGCCACCGCCCCTGTAATAGCTGCCAGCGTGTCGCTGTCTCCGCCGATAGAGATTGCGTTTCGGATTGCATCCTCAAATCCAGTGGACTCAAAGAACGCCTCCAGCGCCTGGGGTACGGTATCCTGGCAGGTTTCATTAAACTGGTAGGTACTGCGGATAGAATCCAGTGTAAAATCAATCGGGTAGTAGTTCTTTACGATGTAATCCTGAATCTCTATCAGGCTTTTCCCTGTACGGGCGAGGTAGACCGCAACGGCAGTGGCCTCGGCGCCTTTTATCCCCTCCGGGTGGTTATGGGTCACTTCGGTCACGGTCTTTGAAAGTGCTACTGCTTCTTCCAGCGATTTTGCCGCATAGCCGCAACCGCTTACCCGCATAGCGGCCCCGTTCCCAAAACTGTTGTAGGGCTTCGGGTCATCGGAATACATCCACCTGTGGAAGGAGCCTCCATAGCCGCAATTGGGGTACGGACGGCCAATCTCCTGCATGGAACGAACCGTTTGCCTGCCAAGGCCGTCAAAGTCCGGCTGGCAGCGCATTAGCGCATCGCATACAGCCAGTGACATAATGGAATCATCCGTAAAGAAACACTGGTACGGCATCAGGTCAAAGTCTTTGGAACGGTGGTTGTTCCACTCGAACCTGGAGCCAACAATATCTCCAACAATTGCGCCAATCATAGTTTCACCCGCTTTCTATCAATAGTATTGCTCTATGTAGCTGTACGCCTTGTCAAAGACATCCTTGTCCTTGATCTTATACTTGATCCAGACCACGCTTCGGAGCGCCTTTTTGACCTCCTGCTTGCCTGCGGTCGTACTCTGCCAGCCATCGAAACGGACAATCTTTACGATGCTGTCAATATCGGCCACAATGCGCTCCACGATAGCGGGCGTGTTTTTGTTCCGCACTCCGTTGAACAGCTCCGTTAAAGCGGCAATCCCCTTATCTACTTCCTGTACGGGGACAACATCCTTCTCAGCCTGGGCCGCTTCCTTTGCCAACTCCAAAAGGAGCTTCAAAAACTCAATGCTGGTGATAAGCCCCTGCTCATGCTTCTCCCGCAGGGCCTCCAGCTTCTCGCCTAACTGGATAAACTTCGGGTCTCTGGTGTGGTTCAGTATCTTTGCCACAAGGCTGATCTCCACTTTCTTTGTCGCTTTTTTCAGGTCCTTCTGCTTCTCCAGAAACTCATCGATCAAGTCGGCGTCCATAGCAAGAATATCCATATCCTCGTCCGCTTCGCCGACCGTGACATTCTGGTGGACCAGTTCTATGGTCTTTGCGCCGAGGGAGGCCCAGATCAGTCCGCCCCTGCCATCGGTCGGCTTAATCGACTCGTAGACACGGGACAGCCACTGGTAATCCGCTTTATATGTATTCAGAAAGACATCTGGCGACAGGGCGTCCCATGCCCGGTTCAGCACACGGTAGTCGGCGGCAAAGGCATCCTTCTCTTTGTTGGTGGGCAGGCATTCCTGCGCCGCCATCAGCCCCTCCCAGCCTTCAACGGTGCGGTCAACGCCCATAAAGAAGCCAAGGCACTTCTTCATCAGCACAGGCAACTGCTGCTTGATCTCCTCAATATTCGTGATGATGCGGCGCATACTTGTTTCATCAAAGTCAAGTGCCTTTGCCACATCGTCAAAGATGCCGATGTAATCCACAATCAGGCCGTGGGTCTTGCCCTGATCATAGGTGCGGTTCGTGCGGCAGATCGCCTGCAACAGCGTGTGGTCCTTCATGGGCTTGTCCAGATACATCGCCTGCAAAATGGGCGCATCAAATCCGGTCAACAGTTTGGATGTGACAATCACCAGCTTTAACGGGCTTGACGGGTCACGGAAAACATCCAGAACCTTACTTTCCGCGTCACGGTCACGGCGGTATTTCTTATAGCGGTCCTCCTTGTCATTATTGGTGTCCATGACAATTGTGGTAGCCTCCTCACCAAGGAGTTCATCCAGTACCGCCTTATACATCAGGCAGCACTCCCGGTCATAGACTACGACCTGCCCCTTATAGCCGTTTGGCTCGATCTTCGACTGGAAGTGCTTTGCAATATGCTCGCAGACCTTTCGGATGCGGGCTGGGTTATACATGATAGCCTTCATGTTGACGCGGCGTGAAAGCTCGTTTTTTTCGTCCCTGCTCAGCCCCGCCTCATCGGTCATCGCCTCAAATTCACGATCCAGCTTGTCCTTGTCAACATGAAGCTCCACGGGAACCGGCTCAAAGTGCAGAGGAAGTGTTGCCCCGTCCCGAATGGAGTCAGAGAACGAATACCGGCTCATATAGCCAGTACGATCCTCTTCTGCGCCAAAAGTCAAAAAAGTATTCTTATCCACCCGGTTAATCGGCGTACCTGTAAGGCCAAAGAAGAAAGCGTTTGGAAGCGCAATACGCATCTTTTCACCAAGGTTGCCCTCCTGCGTCCTGTGCGCCTCATCCACCATAACGATGATATTGTCGCGGGCATTCAGTTCTCCATTGACCTCGCCGAATTTGAAAATTGTCGTAATCAGGATTTTCCGCATATCCCCACGGAAGAAGGATAGCAGATCATCCTTTGTGGACGCACTGGTCAGGTTCGGGATGTCAGAAGCGTTAAAGGTTGCAGTAATCTGTGTCTCCAAATCAATGCGGTCATCCACAATTACGACCGTTGGATTTTTCAGTTCGGGTATCATGCGAAGTTTTTGTGCGGCAAATACCATCAGCAGCGATTTCCCTGAGCCCTGGAAATGCCAAATCAAACCTTTCTTCGGATACCCTGCAAGGACGCGGCTGACAATCATGTTAGCGCCCTCAAACTGTTGGTAACGGCATATGATCTTATATTTGCGGTACTTCTTATCTGTTGCGAACATGGTGAAAAACTGGAAAATGTCCATGACCTTTTCCGGCGTAATCATATCCTCCATACTCGCCTTTACATCCGTAAGACTCCCTTCTGTCTTATGGTTGGCAGTATGCCACGGTCCCCACATATTGATTGGCATATTGACAGAGCCGTAGCGGTAGCACTTGCCCTCTGTCGCAAAATTGAATACATTTGTGACGAACATGGCCGGAATGCTTTTCTCATACGCGGAAATATCGCCGGCGGCATCAAGCCAGGTGATCGCGCTTCTTACAGGCGTCTTCAGCTCTCCGACAGCAATCGGGAAGCCATTGACCAGAAGTACAATATCCAGCCGTTTCCCTCCGTCCTCCTGGGGATAGATCCACTGGTTGGTAACGACATATTCATTGAGGGCAAGGTCATCTCTGGTCAGCGTTCCGAAAAAGCGGATAGGAATCATCCGCCCGTCTTTTCCAAACGGATAAGAGTTTTCCTCAAATATCAGCTTTTTGAAAACCTCGTTCTGCGTTACGAGACTATGTGCCTGTACAGAAAGGATAACTGTCCTGAGTTTATAGATCACCTCGTCTGCGCGGCTGGGTTCTTCGGCAATTGCCGGATTCAGGCGCACCAGAGCATCCTTCACCATAGATTCCACTAAAACATCCGAGTGGAGGCGGGGCAGTTTGTCGGCAGGAATGTATTTCCACCCATTCCCCTGCAGCGTTTGTATGACCATTTTCTCGATGGTGTTATCTTCATTGAAATTAGCAGCCATGGAACCGCTCCTTTACTATATGTTTGTTCATGAGTTTCGCTAATAAATTGTAGGGTGCTGGGAAAATACGCCGGGGAAAACATATGGGGTCATGTTTATAGGGCCATGTTATGAACGGACTCTTTTGATGGGATAAGCTGGCATACATCCCCAATATCACAATCAAGGTACTCGCAAATCCTGATAAGCACCGCCATAGAAACTTCCTCGCCTTTGGCGAGTTTACTCATTGTACCAGGCGACAGGCCTAAATCTTTTCTGAGCCGCACCTTTGTAATATCTTTTTCGATAAGCATGACCCAAAGTCTTTTATAGCTGATTTTCATATTGCCCCTAAACCTCCCGCTAATGACTTTTCAATTTATTATACAGCGCAAGCGTCACATATTCAATCCCTCTTATCAAAAATAAGGACTATTGATTCAAAATCTTGAAGCAATAGTCCATTTTTGATAAAGTCTTTAATGATGCGGTTTGACAAAATGCTCCGATTATGCCACTACAAAAGAAAAAGCAGAGGTCTCCTGACCTATCTGCTTTTAATGGTCAACATTTGGTGTTCCATGTTTCCAGTCTTTCGGCGAAAATATCCTTGACAAATGCCCTCTTGGTTTGTGATACTATTACTTTCGCCATTCAGTTCATCATCTTTTGACAATCTCTCATAAAGTGCTGTGATTTTTAAGCTGTCTTTGTTCTTCATTCTATCCTGCTCCTTTCTTTTGGGGTGCTTTCCACGCCCCACACTGACAGCATAGCACATCCGTAAAGTGCTTCGGCGGGGAAGTGAAATGCTCGCTGATTTTGGTCTGCACACCGTCAAACGCCTGTCCTTCTGAAAGTTCCGGCAGCTTCTTTTCCTCTTTTTCTTCTTCCGTATTCCCGGAGATTTTAAAGGAACGCTTAAAGGCATCTTCAAAGGACTTCCACCCGTTATGCGTGACAGACTTCCCGGAAACCGCAAAAGTGTGTCCGTTACAGGAAAACTCCGCTTTGACTGTTTCATACAGATGCTTCTCCCCGGTGGCGCATAACAGGCGGTTCGCAATCAGGGATAAAATTTTACGTTCCGTTTCCGGCAGTGCCGCAAGGTCAGCTTTCCCTATCTCCATTGTGGGGATAATGGCGTGGTGGTCTGTCACTTTTTTGCTGTTCAGAATCCTTTTTATATCTGGGCTGGACGTTTTGTTTTCCTCAAACATGAGGGAGCTGAACACCGCTTCAATTACACCTTTTGCGGTCTGCCCCATATCATCGGATAAGAACTGGCTGTCCGTTCTCGGATATGTGGCTAACTTTTTCTCATAAAGGCTCTGTGTGTACTCTAAGGTCTGCTTTGCGGTGAAACCAAATAAACGGTTCGCATCCCTCTGGAGGGTGGTAAGATCATAGAGCTTCGGCGGCATGGCTGCTTTTTCCTCTTTTACAACAGACGTGGTAAGAGCCTGCCCGTTCCGGCAAGCTCCCACAATTTCATCTGCTTTCTTTTTGTCATCCATGCGCCCGGTGGCGGCATCTATCCCATCCATCAGGATATGCGCCATGTAATATGTTTCCTTCTGGAAATTCATAATCTTTGCTTCCCGATCTACCAGCATCGCAAGGGTGGGTGTCTGCACCCGCCCCACCTTTAAAACCTTTCCGCCATACAGGACGGTGAACAGCCTTGTACCGTTGATGCCCACAAGCCAGTCCGCTTCCTGCCTGCAAAGTGCGGAATGGTACAGGTTATCGTAATCGCTCCCCGGCTGTAAATTCTCAAACCCTTCACAAATGGCGGTTTCCTCCATTGAGGAAATCCACAGGCGTTTGATTGGCTTGTCACATCCTGCCATTTCATACACCAGACGGAAGATAAGTTCCCCCTCCCGTCCGGCGTCTGTTCCACAAATCACAGCCGACACGTCTTTCCTGTGCATCAACTGGTACAGCACGTCATACTGCGCTTTTGTGTCCGGCTTCACCTCATACTGCCATTTTTCCGGCTTGACGGGAAGGCTCTCATACGTCCACTTCTTCCACTGTTCCCCGTAGCTTTCCGGCTGTGCCAGTTCCACCAGATGCCCCACGCACCAGCTCACAATATATCCGTTCCCCTCCATATATCCGTCACTGATTTCCGATGCGCCGATCACGTCCGCAATGCTCCTTGCAACACTCGGTTTTTCCGCTATCACTAACTGCATTTAGTCATCCTCCCCTTCTTTATCTTCAAAGAAATCATCCTCACTGCCCTCGTTTTCCTCATCATCGTCATATTCTTCTTCCTCGTCCTCCTCATCATCGTCCTCGTCAAGAAATTCCTCTTTCTTTTTCCGGACTACTTTGAAATAATAGCCGCCGCCAATAGCTGCAACTGCCACAATCCCAAGAATGATATAGGTTGCTGCCGGGTTTTCTTCTGGTTTCTCCGGCTCAGGTTCCGGTTCTTCGGTGTTTTCCCCCTCCCCGTCCTCTGTGGGTTCTTCCGTAGGTTCTTCCTCCTTCCCCTGTTCCCCGTTGTTATTGGGAAGTGCGCCCTCCGTCACAGGGATTGCGGACTCCAGTGCGGCAGAATTTTTCGGTAAGGTTTCGCTGTTGTCCGCTGTCACGTTCAACAGGTCATTTTCCGTAACTTCCGTCAGGAAATACACCATTTCTTCCTCCCCGTCCCGGTCAATGATAAGGTAGAACACTTTTTCCGATGCGGTCTGGATTGTATAAAATTCCTTTCCCGTTTCGCTTTTCTCCTTTTCCCCGGATTCCTCTTTTTTCTCCGATGCCGCCGCTTCCGCCATTGCCTGCTTTTTCTGCTCTGCAAGGTTGTTTTCGGAAACGGTGTTCCCGTCACTGTCCGTCTTGGTATCCTCCATCCCCGCCATGACCGCCATCATCTTTGCGAAAGCGTCCTGCCCCGGCGATACCCGCCACAGCCACGCTATTTTGTCACAGAAATACCCGGCAAGCGCATAGGGGAGA